>FQKF010074891.1_pt1 | contig 13098 bp, 23 predicted proteins | sample 1504521 | NCBI WGS metagenome assembly FQKF01 (sample SAMEA4475357, study PRJEB15587) | soil metagenome | biome: Soil; feature: Field | place: India | collected 2015-03-11 | depth 0 m
GTCATACTGTTGGGGATGGCCAATAGTAAATACCCAATTCCCATGAGCGTGCCTCCCAGCACAATGCTGCGCCGATAGCCCAGTACCCTGTCGGCCAGCAGGCCGCCGATGAAGGGCGTTACATAGACCAGGGCGATGAAGGTACCGTAGATGTCGGAGGCCACTTCGCGCTCAAAGCCCATCCCGCCCGTCTGGGTGTCGGTCATGTAAAGGAAAAAAATGCCAATCATGAGGTAATAGCCGAAGCGTTCCCACATTTCGGTAAAGAACAGATACGGCAGCGCGGCGGGATGGCGACGCATACAGAGGAATTGTGTGTTGGTTGACGTTCAAAAGGCCCACACCTTCGTCGGGCAGCGGGCGACAAAGGTAGTCAGGGGTGATATTCACACGAGCACTATCGAAAAGATGTCCGGTGATTACAGCGTCGCTGTACTGCCTGAGGCCTGGTAAGCCTCTATAATTCGGATAGCCTCTATGGCCTCGCGTACGTCATGGACGCGCAGGACGCGGGCGCCTTGCAACAAGGCCAGCACATGCAGGGCCGTTGTACCGTTCAAGGCGGCTTCGGGCTTGACGCCCAGCAGACGGCAGACCATGGACTTGCGCGACACGCCGACCAGGATAGGCCGTTGGAGCACGGCCTCAAACGTGGCCAAGTGCTGCAACAGCGCATAGTTGTGCTCCAGCGTTTTGCCAAAACCAAAGCCCGGGTCTATGGCGATGTCGTAAATGCCCAAAGTCTGCAGGTGCGCTATCTTTTGAATGAAAAAGTCCAGCACTTCCTGTACCACTTCCGAATATAGAGGGGCCACCTGCATGGTTTGAGGCTTCCCTTGTGCGTGCATCAGGATGTACGGGCAGCGGTACTGTGCCACTACCGGCAGCAGGGCTTCATCCCAGCGACCGGCCGATACATCATTCACCATAGAAGCCCCCGCTTCGAGGGCTTCGCGGGCTACTGTAGCCCGCCAGGTATCTATCGAGACAATGGCCTCCGGGAAGTGCCGCCGTACGGCTTCGACGACCGGCAGCACACGTTGGAGCTCCTCTTCTGCCAGTACTTCCTCAGCGCCGGGCCTTGTGGAAGCGCCACCAATATCTAGTATAGCAGCTCCCTCATTGAGCATTTGCTCAGCCTGCTGGAGCGCTGCATCTACCGATCGCACCCGGCTGCCGGAGTAGAAGGAGTCGGGCGTAGTGTTCAGGATGCCCATGACCACCGGACGCGACAAATCGAGCAGCCGACCGCCACAGCGAAAGGAATAGGCAGAAGTTTGTGCATTCATCGCGGGCAATAAAAAAGGCCTTCGGCGTACTGATGCGCCAAAAGCCATTTCAGAGCGGAGGAGGAGGGATTCGAACCCCCGGTACCCTTTCGGGTACGCCGGTTTTCAAGACCAGTGCAATCAACCACTCTGCCACTCCTCCTGATTTTTGGGCAAAGGTAGCGCCCGCGCGAGCAGTCAAACAATACGCAACGTACCGATGATAGCAATACTCTCGCTTTGACGCTAAAAAAAGTTCGAGCTACCTCCGCAAGGAAATAGCTCGAATGCTTCGTACGTGCTTTCAGAGCCGCCCAAAAGAGACTATGCTTCCTCTTTTTGTTCGGCAGATTCGGCAGCGGTCCCCGCCTCTTCGGGCGCAGACTCAACGGGCTGCTCTTCCGGCGTAGGAGCAGCAGCCTCAGCCGAGCGACCTTTACGACCACCACCACGACGGGTTTTCTTCGCCTTTTTCTTCTCCTTGCCCTCGTTGATGTTGTAGCCTTTGTTGAAGTCTACGAATTCGATGAGGGCCGTTTCGGCCCCGTCGCCACGGCGGAAGCCTAAGCGAATAACGCGCACATAGCCACCGGGGCGCTCGCCCACTTCAGGAATGATATTACCGAAGAGTTCTTTTACAGCATTTTTGTTCTGCAAATGGCTGAAGACGATACGACGGTTGTGGGTGGTGTCTTCTTTCGCTCGCGTTACGAGGGGCTCGATGTAGCGGCGCAAGGCTTTGGCTTTGGCCAACGTAGTTACGATGCGCTTGTGCTCGATGAGAGCGTTAGCCAGGTTGGACAGCAGAGCGCGGCGATGTTCGGCCGTACGACCGAGGTTGTTCACTTTATCTCCGTGACGCATGGTGGTGAAAGGTACCTTTTGTGCGTGGTAGCACCGGGGCAGGAACTGTCTCCGCTCTACGGTTACTACGCTTGTTTATGAATGTGGTGAATTATTCCGTGGCTTCTTCCAGGCGATACTTGGTCAGATCCATGCCGAAGGTCAGGCCTTTTTCCTGGAGGAGTTCCTCGATTTCAACAAGCGACTTTTTACCGAAGTTTCTGAATTTCAGCAGTTCTTGTGTGTCGTAGCGCACCAAGTCGGCCAGCGTGTTGATTTTGGCAGCCTTCAGACAGTTGTAGGCGCGTACGCTGAGGTCGAGGTCTTCCAATGAGGTTTTGAGGAGGCGGCGCATCTGCAGCACGTGCTCGTCCACATCAGGACTTTTGTCCTGTATCGGCGTGTCGAAGGTGATGTTATCATCAGTGATAATCATCAGGTGCTGGATGAGGATACGGCTAGCTTCGCGAAGGGCGACTTCGGGGTGTATAGCGCCATCTGTTTTGATTTCGATGGTCAACTTTTCGTAGTCCGTCCGCTGGCCTACGCGAGTATTCTCAACGCGATAGGCAACGTTCTTAATGGGCGTGTAGATGGCGTCAATCGGAATGACACCAATGATGGCGTCCTTTGGCGACACATCTTCCGCTGGTTGGTATCCGCGGCCTTTGGTGATGGTGAGTTCCATTTCCAAGGTTACGGAAGGCTCCATGCGGCAGATGAGCTGGCCGGGGTTGAGCACGCGGAAGACGTTGTTGAACTCCTCGATGTGCCCGGCACGGAATTCTTCTCGGCCGCTAATGGTCAAATAGATTTTCTCGGACTGAAATTTTTCATCGGGAGCGATGGGCGTGATACGCACTTGCTTGAGATTCAGCACAATATCCACCACGTCTTCCACCACGCCTTTGATGGTCGAGAATTCGTGGTCAACGCCGCCAATGCGCACGGCACTGATGGCATAGCCTTCGAGCGAAGACAGCAAGACTCGCCGCAGCGAGTTGCCAATGGTTTGTCCGAAACCTGGCTCTAAAGGCTTGAACTCGAAGGTACCCTCGAATTCGGTGGATTTTTGCAAGAGGATTTTATCGGGCTTTTGAAAAGAGAGAATATTCATATCGACGCAGAGAGTGAGAGGCTGAAATAGTGAGTGATGCAGAGCAAGCGGTAGCCTTGCCGTTCAGCCGGCAACCCGATAGGTGCCGGGTTACTTAGAGTAAAGTTCAACGATGAGTTGCTCGTTGATTTTCTCCGGTATCTGGTCGCGTTGTGGGAAGGTCAGGAAAATGCCTTCCATTTTGTCCGGATTCCACTCGAGCCACGGGTAGCGGCGCACATCACTTGTCTTGGCACCCGCATGGGTTGTGATAACGTCCAGCCCCTTGGAGCGTGAGCGAACGGCCACCACATCGCCGGGTCTCAGCGTGTAGGACGGAACGTTGACCACATGGCCATTGACTGTAATGTGGCGATGGCTGACCAATTGGCGAGCGCCGCGGCGCGTCGGAGCGATACCTAAGCGGAAGACCGTGTTGTCTAAGCGCGCTTCCAACAATTGGAGCAATATCTCACCCGTTACGCCGTGGCGGCGGGTAGCATTGTAGAAGATACGGCGGAATTGGCGCTCCAGAATGCCGTAGGTGTACTTTGCCTTCTGCTTTTCAGCCAGCTGAAGCGCGTAGTCGGAACGTGCTTTGCGACGCTTGCTGAGGCCGTGTTGGCCAGGAGGATACTTACGGCGCTCAAAGCTTTTATCGTATCCGAATATGGGGTCGCCAAATGCGCGAGCTTTTTTGGTAACAGGTCCTGTATAACGAGCCATTGCTAAGTTGTCTTAACGGCAGTGAGTTTGCGAATGATATAGGAAATTAGGTTTATACGCGGCGGCGTTTGGGGGGGCGACAACCGTTGTGCGGTAGCGGCGTAACGTCGCGAATGACCGATACTTTCAATCCCGCCTGGTCAATGGCGCGGATAGCAGCCTCACGGCCAGAGCCTGGGCCTTTCACATAAACCTCGACAGTGCGCACACCGGCATCAAAAGCTGTCTTGGCAGCGTCGGTAGCCGACACCTGAGCAGCATAGGGCGTATTCTTCTTAGAACCGCGGAACCCAGACTTGCCCGCTGACGACCACGACACCACATCGCCGTGCTTGTTCGTGATGGTTACTATAATGTTATTAAAGCTCGACTGGATGTAAGCCATGCCGTCCGGCGTAACTTTTACCTTGCGCTTTACGACTTTTTTAGATGCACCTTTTGCCATTGGAAGAGACGTAGTATTGATAAATAGGACAGGGCCGCTCAAGCAGATTTTGGCTGCGGCGCCCAGCCCATTTGGGTATTATTTCGTTGCCTTTTTCTTGTTAGCCACTGTTTTACGCTTGCCTTTACGCGTGCGGGCATTCGTGCGGGTACGCTGACCACGAAGGGGTAAACCCTTGCGATGACGCAGACCGCGGTAGCAGCCGATGTCCATCAAGCGCTTGATGTTCATTTGCACCTCGGCACGCAGCTGACCTTCCGTCTTGTATTCATCGCCGATGATGCGCGAAATGGCCTTGATGTTTTCGTCGGTCCACTGCTCGACTTTGGTGTTGATGTCAATGCCGGCCTTTTCCAGAATGGCTTGAGCCGTCGAGCGACCTATGCCATAGATATAGGTCAGCCCAATAAGTCCTCGTTTATTTCGTGGCAAATCCACACCAGCAATACGTGCCATGCGTGTTATTTTTTTACGTGAATGGTTGGTGTATGGTTTTAAAAGCCTGCCAATACGCCTTTTTCAGGGTTGCTTACCCCTGGCGCTGTTTAAACTTTGGGTTCTTCTTATTAATGACATAAATGCGACCTTTCCGACGTACGATTTTGCAGTCGGCAGAGCGCTTTTTAACGGATGGCTTGACTTTCATGACAACTCTTTCTTATTCAGGTAACTGTTGGATGGCAAATTACTTGTAGCGATAAACGATGCGGCCACGAGTCAGATCATAGGGCGACATTTCAACCGAAACCTTGTCGCCGGGTAGAATGCGGATGTAATGCATACGCATTTTGCCCGAAATGGTCGCCAAAATGACGTGATCATTTTCCAAACGCACGCGGAATGAAGCATTGGCAAGTGCTTCAGTAACCACTCCATCTTGGCGTATCAAATCATCTTTAGGCATACTCCGACGTCAATTTTTTTGGGCTGCAAAGGTCGCGCTTTTTGGTGAAATTGTTTTCAGATGCGGATTATTTTTTATTGCCTCGTGGATGAACTCGTGCGTAGAAAGGATATCGGCCCTCCCTTTGCGCACAACGACAGAGTGTTCGTAATGAGCGCTGGGCTTTCCGTCCTGGGTATGAATGGTCCAGCCGTCTTCGTCCTGATAGACTTCGCGGCGTCCCATATTAACCATGGGTTCAATGGCTAGGGTGAGGCCGTTTTGCAGCAGCAATCCCTGACCGCGCCTGCCGTAATTGGGCATTTCCGGTTCTTCATGCAGCGCGCGGCCGATACCGTGGCCGACCAATTCACGCACAACGGAATAAGGATGCTCGCGCTCGCAATAGTACTGGATAGCGAAAGAGATATCTCCGATGCGTTTGCCCACGACAGCTTGCTCGATGCCTCGATACAGGGCTGCATAAGTAACCTCGAGCAACTGTATAACAGGCTCACTAACAGCGTCTAAGGCGAAGGTGAAGGCAGCATCTCCGTAATAACCCTGCCACTCTACCCCGCAGTCTAACGATACGATGTCATCCTCTTGAAATTCGCGATTGCTTGGAATGCCGTGGACGACGATGTCGTTGTACGAGATACACAGCGAGGCGGGGAAGCCATTATAGCCTTTGAAGGCAGGGCGACCGCCGAGGTCTCGGATAAAGGTTTCGGCGGCCTGGTCCAGGGCTTTTCCGGTTATGCCAGGTTTGAGCAGAGTGGCTACGTGCGCTAAGGTTTTGGATACGATGAGATTAGCGGCACGCATGAGTTCCACCTCCTCATCGGTTTTGTAAAAGATTTTTTTGCTTTTTGCTGCACTGCCGAATAAGCCCATGAGGTCGGGAGCGAATTATTGCGGTTGACCGATTTGAAGTCCCTGCGTTGCCCGGCCCTGGATTCGGCCCGACTTGATCAGGCCATCGTACTTTTTCGTAAGCAGATAGCTTTCCACTACCTGGAGCGTGTCTAAAGCAACGCCGATCATGATGAGCAGCGTGGTACCTCCGAAAAAGAGGGCGAATTGCTGGTTGACGCCCAGCGAGGCAGCTATCGAAGGGAGAATGCCAATAGCACCGAGGAAGATAGCACCCGGCAGAGTGATGCGCGTCATGATGGTGTCAATGTAGGCTGCCGTTGCCTCGCCAGGTTTTACGCCGGGGATGAAGCCGTTGTTGCGCTTGAGATATTCGGCGTAGTTAGTCGGGTTGATCATCAGCGCCGTATAAACGTACGTGAATACGACGATGAGGATGAAGAACACCGCGTTGTAGCCAAAGGAGTAGATGTCGTTGAAGGTGCGCAAGCCCATGTTTTGTGCATCAGCACCCGCAAAGTATTGAAGGGCTGTGGCTGGAAGAAACATGAGCGCTTGAGCGAAAATGATGGGCATCACGCCGGCGGAGTTGACCTTCAGCGGCAAATAGTCGCGAGCACTGGCTTGCGGCAGCCCACCACCAGTGCGGCCGACCATGCGCTTGGCAAACTGGATGGGTATGCGGCGAACACCCTGGATAATGAGCACCGTCAGCATAACGATGGCGAAGAAGAAGGCCAACTCGACGAAGAATAGGAGTAGCTGATTATCGCCAAACAACTTCTGGAATTCGAAGACAAACGCCTGCGGAAGTCGGGCGATAATACCCACCATGATGATGAGCGAAATGCCGTTGCCAATGCCCTTATCGGTGATGCGCTCACCCAGCCACATGCAGAAAATAGTGCCAGCAGTCAGGATGATGATGTTGGAGAACCAGAACAGACCTTGTGGCACATCGGGCGATATAGCCCCTGGGATGCTCGAGACCAGCTGCAGATAGCCTCCTCCCTGTACCAAAGTGATAGCTACTGTAAGGACGCGAGTAATCTGATTGAGACGCTTGCGACCGCTTTCACCTTCGCGCGTCTGGAGACGTTGGAAGTAGGGAATAGCGAAACCCAACAGCTGTACAATAATAGACGCTGTGATGTAAGGCATGACGCCGAGGGCGAAAATGGCCGCGTTGTCGAAGGCACCGCCCGTAAAGACGTTGATGAGTCCCAACAGGTCATTGGCGCTGCGGCTGGAGGCGGCACGCTCTAACGCGGCAGGCACCACACCCGGCAAAACGATGAAGGTACCGACGCGATAAACCAGTATCAGCAAGAGCGTGAACAATATCCGCTCGCGCAGCTCCTGGATGCTCCAGATATTCTTGATAACGGTGAAAAGTTTCATGCGCCAGACCTGAGTTTAGACGATTTGAACGGTGCCACCAAGCGCCTCAATAGCACTCTTGGCTGTGGCCGATATAGCGTGGACAGTAACGTCAACTTTGACCGACAGCGAGCCACGGCCCAAAACCTTTATTTTATCGCTGCTGCGCGCGACACCTAAGGCAACCAGCGTCGGCACATCGAAGGTGGTCTGGCCGGTTTGCTCTGCCAATTGCTGCAGGCGATCGAGGTTGAGGGCAACGTAGTCCACGCGGTTGATGTTCTTGAAGCCGCGCTTAGGCAGACGGCGCTGCATGGGCGTCTGACCGCCTTCAAAGTTGCGCTTCAGGCGGGCACCGCTACGTGATTTATCCCCTTTATGGCCGCGCGTAGAAGTGCCGCCCAGACCCGAACCTGGGCCGCGACCGATTCGCTTGCGCGTTTTGACTGACCCGGGAGCCGGGCGTAGATTTCCGAGTTCCATTGCTCTTTGCTCGAAGAAGGATTTACGCATTAGTTGGACTGTACCTGCACTAAGTGTTCTACTTTGCGAAGCATACCGCGAATTTGCGGCGTGTCTTCGTGCTCGACCGTTTGGTGAACTTTGCGAAAGCCCAGTGCCTCTAAAGTAGCTTTTTGCCGCTTGGAGCGGTCAATCGGGCTTTTCATTAAGGTGATTTTCAGCTTGCTCATGGTTTTAGCCGTTGAACAGTTTTTCCAGAGAGATACCGCGCTGGCGGGCTACTTCGACCGGGCTGCGCAGGCTTTGCAGAGCGTCAATAGTGGCCTTGACCACATTGTGCGGATTCGAGGAGCCAATGGCTTTGGCCAACACGTCTTGCACGCCGGCCATTTCCAGTACAGCACGCATGGCACCACCGGCGATAACCCCTGTACCATGGGCGGCAGGCTTAATAAACACACGTCCAGCGCCGTACTTGCCATGAGCCTCGTGCGGAATAGTGCCGTTGATGATGGGGACGCGGATGAGGTTCTTTTCTGCGTCCTTTATGGCCTTGCCGATGGCCTCCTGCACTTCACGGGCCTTACCCAGGCCGTGCCCAACAGTGCCCTGGCCATCGCCTAGCACCACCACGGCGGAAAAACTAAAGGTACGACCGCCTTTCGTTACTTTGGCCACGCGGTTGAGGGCTACCAGCTTTTCCTTCAGTTCGGAGACCTCGGAAATTTTTACTTTTTCTACTTCTTGCTTCGCCATTTTTGAGCTATCGCGTTGAATGTTGTGCCTGATAGAGAAGGTTAGAATTGAAGGCCGCCTTCGCGTGCGCCCTCCGCCAGGGCTTTGACACGTCCGTGATACAGATAGCCTCCGCGATCGAAAACCACGGCTTCGATGCCGCAAGCTTTGGCTTTTTCGGCGATAAGTTTGCCCACCTGATGCGCTTTCTCGGTTTTGGTACCGTTGACTCCGTTTATCTCACGCGAAGAAGCCGCTGCCAGCGTGTGCCCACGTGTGTCATCAATGACCTGGCAATAGATTTCCTTATTAGAACGGTATACACTCAGGCGTGGGCGCTCCGGAGAGCCTGCGATCTTTTTTCGAATTCGCAGGTGAATACGCTTTCTATTTTCTTGTCGTGTGCGTTTCATTGCTTATATTTTGTCGTTTATCCCGATTGCCGACCGGGAAGGTTTAATCTTATGCCGCGTTATTTTTTACCGCCAGCAGTCTTACCAGCTTTACGGCGGATCACTTCGCCTTTGAACATGATACCCTTGCCTTTGTAAGGCTCCGGCTTGCGGAAGGAGCGTATTTTGGCACAGACCTGACCAAGCAGCTCGTTGTCGTGGCACTCTAGGCGAATGGTGGGCGGAGAACCCTTTTCCATGGCCGTTGTTACCTTGATTTCGGACGGAACAGCAAAGACAACTGGGTGCGAATAGCCAAGGGAAAAGGTAACTAAGTTACCCTGGTTTTCTACGCGAAAACCCACGCCGACGATGTGCATCTCTTTTTGGAAGCCTTCGCTTACGCCTTTGACCATGTTATTGATGAGGGCGCGGTACAGGCCGTGGAGCGAGCGATGGCGCTTCTGGTCGGTTGGGCGGGTGACAACTATCTGGCCGCCTTCTACCTTAACCTCGATATCAGGGTCAACCTTGCGCGTGAGAGAGCCTTTGGGCCCTTTGACCGTAATAGTATTATCAGAGGCGATGTTTACCTCCACTTTGGGAGGCAAGGGTATCGGTAATTTACCAATCCGGGACATGGCGTGTGATGGTTCGGTTGAAGAAATATCGTTTTATCAGCACACATAGCAGAGCATTTCTCCGCCTACGTTGTGTTCGCGTGCTTGTTTATCGGTCATCACGCCCTTAGAGGTCGAGAGGATCATGATGCCCAGGCCGTTGATAATGCGCGGGATTTCCGAGACACCGGCGAATCGGCGCAAGCCGGGGCGGCTGACGCGCACCAATTCGCGGATGACGGGCTTTTTCGTAACGGGGTCGTATTTCAAGGCGATTTTAATCACGCCCTGCTTATATTCGGGGTGGGTGTCTTCAAAGGCATACTTGAGGATATAGCCCTGGTCGTACAGGATTTCGGTGATGCGCTTTTTCACCCTGGATGCCGGTATCTCCACGATGCGATGCCCCGCCATTTGCGCGTTGCGAATGCGGGTGAGGTAATCTGCTATCGGATCGGTAACGTGCATATATTTGCGATAGTTAAGTGGTTGTACAATAAAGGCGATTTGCCGGGTTGGCTTACCAGGAGGCTTTGGTTACGCCTGGGATTTTTCCTTGCAAAGCCATCTCGCGGAACTTGACTCTGCAGAGACCGAAGCGGCGCATGTAGCCTTTCGGACGGCCGGTGAGCATGCAGCGGTTGTGCTGGCGCACCGGGCTGGCATTGCGCGGCAGTTTATCGAGCGCCTCGTAGTCGCCGGCTTCTTTGAGGCGTTTGCGCAGCTCGGCGTATTTGGCCACAAGGCGGGCGCGTTTGCGTTCGCGAGCGATAACGGATTTTTTTGCCATGGTGAATTGCGATACGGTGGATTGGTGGGTGGACTGGAGGCTTATTTTTTGAAAGGAAGGCCCAGCGCTTTGAGTAGGGCCAGCGCTTCGACGTCGGTCTTGGCTGTGGTAACGAACGTGATGTCCATGCCACTGACGCGCGATATCTTTTCTAAGTCAATCTCTGGGAAGACGATTTGCTCAGACAGACCCATATTGTAATTGCCGCGTCCGTCGAAGGATTTGTCGTTGATGCCTCGAAAATCGCGCACACGGGGCAATGCCACATGGATGAGTCGGTCGAGAAATTCGTACATACGGTCGCCGCGCAGTGTAACGCGCACGCCGATGGGCATGCCTTCGCGCAGTTTAAAGTTCGACACCGAACGGCGAGCACGCGTAGGAACAGCTTTTTGCCCGGCAATCATGGTCATTTCGGCCACAGCATTATCTATGAGCTTCTTGTCGCCAGTGGCTTCACCTACACCCTGGTTGAGGCATATTTTGACTAAGCGAGGGGCCTGCATTACGCTCTTGTAGCCAAATTGCTGCATAAGCGCCGGCACCACCTCGGTGCGATATTTTTCTTTGAGACGAACTACGTATGCCATCTTTAGATAATATTACCCGTTTTTTTAGAATAGCGTACCCGCACGCCGTTCTCCATGCGGCGACCGATGCGTGTAGGCTCACCCGTTTTGGGGTCGAGGAGCATTAAATTGGACACATGTATTGGAGCCGGCATTTCCTGGATGCCACCCTCTTGCTCGGCGGTGGCTTTCACGTGCTTGTACACGATATTGACATCTTCGACAATGGCGCGCATTTGGTCGGGAAAGACCTGCAGCACCGTGCCTGTTTTGCCTTTATCATCACCCGCAATGACCATTACAGTGTCGCCCGTACGGATGTGGAGTTTGGGCTTGTGGCGTTTAGTATTCGATTTCGTTGCCATCTTTCTTCAACAGTTGTAGGTGTTTAGAGCACTTCTGGCGCCAGCGAAATAATGCGGCCATAGTCTTTATCGCGCAATTCCCGTGCTACTGGGCCGAAGATGCGGGTACCGCGCGGCTCATCGGCAGCGTTGAGGAGCACTACGGCATTGTCGTCGAAGCGAATGTAGGAGCCATCTTTCCGACGCACTTCTTTGCGCGTGCGCACGATGACGGCTTTGGAGACGGTGCCTTTTTTGATGCCGCCGGGCGTAGCGTCTTTGACGGTTACCACGATTTTATCGCCCACACTGGCGTAGCGCTGGCCGGTGCTTCCGAGCACACGGATGCACAGCACTTCTTTAGCGCCGGAATTGTCGGCTACGTTCAGACGAGATTCTTGCTGGATCATGGTCAATATATGTCTTTTATCGGTGAGCAGGCAGGAGTGCCGTTTGCCGAAGGTTATTTTGCACGTTCAATGATTTCGACCAGGCGCCAGCGCTTGCGCTTGCTAAGTGGACGGGTTTCCATGATGCGTACCTTGTCTCCGACGTTGCAGGTATTTTCTTCGTCATGCGCCAGAAATTTCTTTGAGCGCTTCACGAACTTGCCGTAAAGGGGGTGCATCAGGCGGCGTTCTACCAGAACCGATATGGTCTTGTCCATTTTGGTGGACACGACGACGCCTATTTTTTGTTTGCGGAGCTTTCTAACGGTTCCTTCTTCCATGTTAGAAACGAGATGCGATGTCATAAAAAAGGTAATGTTAACGCTGACGGCGACGGCGAGCGACTAATTTGGTGCGCATGGCCAACTCATCGGGAGACATGGCCGCCAGTTCGCGTCGGCGCACTTCAGTGTGATAGCAGGCTATTTTACGACGCAGGTGGCGCAGTTCCATCGGATTGGCCAGGCCTCGTGAGGCATGTTCAAATTTCATGCGTGCGTATTCGTCCTGGAGTGCTTTTATCTGCGTATGCAAGTCGCCGATTTCCAATTTTTCTAATTCTAATTTTTCCTTCGCCATAACGTTCAGGAGATGTATGTAGGTTTTTCAGTGTTATCCTTCGTAATCGTGGCGGGTTACCATTTTGCAGATGATGGGTAGCTTTTGGGCGGCCTTGCGGAGCGACTCGTAAGCGAGTTCTTCACTAACACCTTCTACTTCGAAGAGCACTCGGCCGGGCTGCACTTCACACACGTAATGGTCCACTGCGCCTTTACCTTTACCCATACGCACTTCTGCGGGCTTAGCCGTGATGGGTTTGTCGGGGAAGATGCGGATCCAGACCTTGCCCTCACGCTTCATGTTTCGGGTGAGCGCTACGCGGGCCGCTTCGATCTGGCGGCTGGTGATGCGGGAATATTCCATCGCCTTAAGGCCGAAGGTACCGAAGGCAATAGAACCGCCCTTGTAGGCGATACCTCTGTTGCGGCCTTTATGCTGCTTCCGATATTTCTGACGTCTTGGCTGAAGCATCGTATGGATAGTTTAGAAAGATGAGCGGTCTGTTTGTACTGCTTGAAAAGATCGTTTCTCAAAAGGGCTGCAAAGATAACCTCTTTTTGTGGTTGGAAGCGTCGGCATCAACGACGGCGACGGTCGCCACCTCCGCCGCGGTCGCCACCGCGGCCTCCGCTACGACGATCACCGGAGCGGTCGCCACC
>FQKF010068327.1_pt1 | contig 13096 bp, 10 predicted proteins | sample 1504521 | NCBI WGS metagenome assembly FQKF01 (sample SAMEA4475357, study PRJEB15587) | soil metagenome | biome: Soil; feature: Field | place: India | collected 2015-03-11 | depth 0 m
TTATTTGAACAATCGGCCAATTTTCCGGGAAGCCCCGAACCGCTCATAACGGTTTTTCTTTGAACCATTTCTCTGGCTTTTCTTGCGGCATGACGGGCAGTGGCAGCCAGTATTACTTTATCGGTAATGAGTTTGGCTTGCTTGGGATTTTCTTCCAGATAATTGGCAAGAGCTTCACTAACCGCCTGGTCAACGGCACCCATGGCTTCATTATTTCCCAGTTTGGTTTTGGTTTGCCCTTCAAACTGAGGTTCATCAACTTTGACGGAAATTACGGCCGTAAGTCCCTCTCTGAAATCGTCACCGCTTATTTCAAACTTAACCTTGGATAACCATCCGTTTTTTTCGGCATGATTTTTTAATGTACGTGTCAGGCCTCTTCTGAAACCGGCTAAATGAGTTCCTCCTTCGTGAGTGTTTATATTATTGACATAACTAAGAACGGTTTCGTTGAATGAACTGTTATAGGTGAAAGCTACTTCTACAGGAACACTTCCTTTGTCGTTGGAAATGTAAATAGGTTCATCTATCAATTTTTCCTTTCCATTATCCAAATACTTAATAAACTCCACTAATCCTCCTTCACTGTAAAATTCTTCTTTTAACGGATTACTATTTTCATCTTTTTGTCTTTCGTCTATCAATACAATCTTAATGCCCTTATTTAAGAAAGCCAATTCCCGCATTCGGTTGGCCAGTGTAGTAAAATTATACTCTGTAATATTAAAAATACTTGCATCCGGTTTGAAGTGCTGAATGGTTCCCCGATAAGAAGTGGTTCCAATTTCTCTGGCAGGAGCTAAAGGCTTTCCGAATTGGTATTCCTGAACCACAATTTTACCCTCACGATGAACTTCAGTTTTCATGTAAGAAGACAGGGCATTTACACAACTCACACCCACTCCGTGAAGGCCTCCGGAAACTTTATAAGTGTCTTTGTCAAATTTCCCTCCGGCATGCAGAACTGTCATGACAACCTCCAGAGCGCTCACACCCATTTTAGGGTGAATGTCGGTAGGAATTCCGCGTCCGTCGTCTTTAACCGTGATGGAATTATCCGTATGTATCGTAATTTCTATGTTTTTGCAATGCCCTGCCAAGGCCTCATCGATACTATTATCCACCACCTCATAAACCAAATGGTGAAGGCCTTTGAAGCCCACATCGCCAATATACATAGCCGGCCTTTTTCTGACGGCCTCAAGTCCTTCCAGCACCTGAATGTTTTCGGCTCCGTAGTGATTTTTTTGCTCTTTTTCCATGATTTCCTGCATAGTGTTAAACTTTTAAAAATACAGATTTTTTGGGGATTTCAGGACTTTTAATCCTTAAAAATTACTAACATTTGAGCGCTGATTATTACTTTAATTTTACCTTTGAAATTCTGATGATTTGGCATATCTTACGGTATTTATTATCGCTTTCCGTTCCTGCTTTCTATCGTAAAATTGAGATTAAGCATCCCGAAAGAATTTCCTCAAATGTTCCAACAATACTTTCATTCAATCATCCGAATGCATTTACCGACCCTTTGGGCATTACATTCGGAATTTGGCCCATCCGAACCTGGTATATGGCCAGGGGCGATGTTTTTAAGCCCGGTATTATAAGCTCCATACTCGAAAATATCGGAATTGTTCCCATTTTCAGATTGAGGGATGGGGGCAAAGAGGGGCTTTTGAAAAATGATGAATCCTATCAAAGGGTGTACAGGCTTTTGAAAAAAAACAAAAAAGTAATCGTTTTTTCCGAGGGTTTGTGCGTACAAGAACGGCGTCTTCGTCCCATTAAAAAAGGAGTTCCTCGAATGATTTTTTCAGCCATGGATATTCTGAAAAACGATAAACTTACGGTTGTTCCGGTTGGCTTATTTTACGAAAAACCATCCAAATTCAGATCCGATTGGCTGTTTATTATTGGTGAGCCCATTAAGTTAAAGGGTTGGTATAATGAATATTTGATCGAACCAACCAAAACTTTGTATCGATTTCAACAATATTTGGAAAGTGAGATGAAAAAATTGGTAATTCATATAAATAATCATAAATTTGACAAATTGGCTGAAGAATTGGAAAATGTTTATTATCCGGAATTCTTATTCAAACAAAATAAGAAGTCCCCATCTCCTTTTCAACGTTTTTTATTGGCTCAAAAAATAACAGAAGCTTTAAATAATCTGGATCCGGATGTCCCTGAAGTAAAGCAATGTAGAATAATGTTTTCTGACTTTGATAAATTCTGTAGGAAGCACAAAATCAGACCCTGGATGGCCGACCCCTATTTTTTTAAAAATTTAAAAGCAATGGATTATCTTGCGGTATTTATCTTGTTGATTTTCAGCCCTTTAAAAGTTATATCGAATTTGTTGTTTTTTATTCCGGAAAAAATTTCTTTGTACCTGACCTCGATAATCGTTAACTCGAAAGAATTTTTTTCTTCTTTTTTAATTGGAATAGGAACTTTTATGTTCCTGTTTTATTTTTTAGGAATTTCGTCTATTTTAAGCTTTTGTTTCTCTACTGAACGTTATCCGATATTCCTTCCATCATTTTTGCTTATGCTAACCTTGTCTGCTTTTTATTTTAAAACGTACACTCCTTACAAAAAAATTTTTTCGTGGGCTATAAGGGGCAGAGGAGAAAAAATACGTCAAGCGAAAATAATGCTTATAAACTGTAAAAAAACATTTGAATCTTTAACAAATTTTAAAGTGTAATTTTTAAATTGGCATATCGTTTGAAATTTTAACCATAAAATTCTAAACTATGAAAAACAAAATCAGCAATAGTCGGTGGTTATTGTTGAGTTCGTTTGTTTTGTTTTTATCTTTTGGTTCTAAAAAAGATACAGCCGGAAAAATAGAAAATTTTGTATCGGTAAATCAGGTACACGAAAATTTGCCTCTTAGAGAAAACAGAGCATTTAAGGAAGGTGAAAAGCTTACTTACCGTTTACATTACGGAATTATGAATGCCGGAGTGGCTGAGCTAATGGTCAAACCAGAAATATTGGATATCCGGGGCAGGAAAGTATATCATGTTGTGGCCAACGGATACACCAAAGGTGCTGCCGACTGGTTTTTCCGTGTTCGGGACCGTTATGAATCATACATAGATAAAGATGCATTGGTACCATGGGCCTTTGTAAGGCGTGTGGATGAGGGTGGTTTTAAATTCAGTCAGGATTACATTTTTAACCACTACACTAAAAAAGTTGATGTGGGAGGAGGAGAAGTATATGATATACCTCCGGGCATTCAAGATATGGTTAGCTCTTTTTATGCGGCCCGCAATCTGGATTTCTCGAATGCCAAAAACGGTGAAATTTTTTCTGTAAAATCTTTTGTGGACAAAGAAATTTGGGATTTAAAAATACGTTTTGTGGGTCGTGAAGTAATAGACACCGACCTGGGTAAAATTAAAGCCCTCCATTTCAGACCGGTGGTTCAGAAAGGAAGGGTATTCAAAAATGAAGAAGACCTGAATGTTTGGATTAGTGACGATGATAACCATATTCCTTTACGCGCGCAGGCCAATATTATTATCGGAAGCGTGAAAATGGATTTAACCAAAACGGAAAATCTGGCAAACCCTCTTGCATTTGTTAAGTAATTAATTTTTCCAGCGCGTGGTTCTTATTAATTGAATAACATCTTCTTTAACAAAATCAATTACCGGCATCAGTGAGTCGTAATTTGGATATGCATTAAAATACAAAGAACCTCGAATGAAATGATTAACTGAGTCGGTTATATAAAACTGCAGGTTTGAGGCAGTATTTCCTAAAATATTGTAAATCAATCCATAAACTCTGTTAGAGTCAAGTATAATTGGAATTTCTTCCAGCCCCATGGCTTTAATTTGGTGCTTAATGGCCAATGTTCTGCAATCTTCAATGAGATCATGAATTTTATTTTTTTTCAATTCTTTATAACTGAGGTGGATAGTGCATTTGTTTTTTGGAAAAATAATATTCCACCAACATAAAGCCGTATCTTTTTTTTGAATATAGGCATAATAAGGAATATCAAAAGAATAAGGGCATATAAAGGTATCCCAATGACGATATTTTTTTTCGGGAAAATTTATAATATAATATCCTCTGGGCTTTGGAACGGGAACTTCATCATCTTCCTCACAACCAAAGGTGGCTATTAAAAATAAAAACGCCATGATGATGGACCATGGCGTTGATATGAAGAAAAATGCTTTTCTCAAATTTAAAATGGAAGGTTTTCGGATGAAGAACCGTGATTTTCGGCGCTAAATGCTCCGAGTGTAGAAAATTCATCGCTTGTGGCCGCAACATTGACGGTTGCATTTTCAACGGTTGTTTTATTTTCGTTTTTCGGTGAGTTATCTCTTTTTCCAAGAATGGAAAAAGTTTCACCCACTATGTCATACGATATTCTTTTATTTCCTTCTTTATCTATCCACTGACGCGTTTGAATTTTTCCTTCCAGATATATTTGCATACCCTTCTTAAGCAAACGGTGAGCGCTTTCAGCCAGTGAACGCCACAAAACGATATTGTGCCATTCCGTATGGTCTATACGATTACCGTTTTTGTCTTTGTAGGTTTCATTGGTTGCTAAGGTAAAATTAACTCTGGAAATATTTCCTTCCAATACTCTTAATTCGGGGTCACGTCCGATGTTCCCAATTAGAATTACTTTGTTTACACTTGCCATAATCAGAAAAGTTTTATAAATTGTTACTACAAAATTACAAATTAAATTCCGTTTAGTTTTTGTTTTTGTCAAAATCCACCACGATGGGTGTTGAAATACACAAGGAAGAATAAGTTCCGATAATACGTCCGATGAGCAATGCAAAAATGAAACCGCGGATGCTTTCTCCACCCCAAATAAAGATAACCACCAAAACAAAGAAAACTGTCAGAGAAGTTAAAATAGTACGACTTAATGTGCTGTTCAAAGCGTAATTAATCAGTTGATTACGCTCTTCACCTTTTACGTCTTTCTTTCCGCTTTCACTGAGTTTTTCACGAATTCGGTCAAATACCACCACGGTTTCAGTCATAGTATAACCCATTACGGTTAGTATGGCTGCAATAAAGTCCTGACCAATTTCCAATGAAAACGGTACAATTTTATCGAAGATGGTGTAGAAAGACAATACCACCAAGACATCGTGGAACAGAGCAACCACCGAACCCAAACCATACTGCCACTTTCTGAATCGGATAACGATGTATATGAACATCATGATGCAGGAAAAGAGAACAGCACCGTAAGCACCGTAAACGATATCGGTGGCTATAGTGGGGCCTACTTTTTGCTGCGACATGATTTCATAGGGTTTGTTGAGGGATTTTAATCCATCAATTAAAGCGTTTTCCGCATCGGTATCCGCATTTGCAGAAGGGTCATTAATCTTGTAAGTAGTGGTAATTTTAACCTGATTGGGGCTTCCCAGTGTTTTAACTTCCGGAGCACTTTCAAATACATTAGCTAATGCTAATTTAATATTTTCAGTATTAATAGGCTCATTAAAACGTACCTGGTACGTACGCCCTCCTTTGAAATCAACCCCCAGGTTCAACCCTCCGTTTTTGAAATAAAAGATGATTCCAAAAATAATAATAACGGAGGAAAAAGCATAATATAATTTTCTTCTTTCAACGAATTTGATGTTAACGTTTTTAAATGCGTTTCGGGTAAATGCATTGTCGAACGTAACATCCATTTTCTTTTCCTGCATCCAGTCGAATATTACGCGTGTAATTAATATGGCAGAAAATAAAGAAGAAACAATACCTACGCAAAGAGTTGTTGCAAAACCTTGAACCGGACCGGTTCCGAAAGCGTATAGAATTAAACCAAGAATGAGCAGGGTTACGTTGGCATCAATGATGGAACTCATGGCATGTTTATAACCTTCTTTTATAGCCGTAAACGTGGATTTTCCAAGCGCAAGTTCTTCGCGTACCCTTTCAAATATAAGAATGTTGGCATCCACGGCAAGACCAATGGTTAATACAATACCGGCAATACCGGGGAGGGTAAGAACAGCCCCCATGGAAGTGAGCACGCCCATGATAAAAAACATATTCAAAATAAGTGCGATGTTGGCAACCCAACCGGCTTTATTGTAATAGAAGCCCATGAAAAGGAGTATGACGATCAAGGCAATAACAAAGCTGTAAAGCCCCGATTCTATGGATTCTTTACCTAAGGTGGGACCTACGATATTTTCTTCTACAATTCGAGCCGGAGCAGGAAGTTTACCGGCACTTAAAATGGCAGCCAGGGCTTCGGCTTCTTCATCGGTAAAATTACCGGTGATTTGCGATTGTCCGCCGGAAATTTCCTGATTAACACGGGGAGCCGAAAATACCATATTGTCCATTACTATGGCAATGCATTTTCCGATGTTGGCTTTCGTGAGGTTTTTCCATTTTGTGGCAGCTTCTCCCGTCATGCTCATACTGATAAGAGGAGAACCGCCGGTGCGTTGGTCGTAATCTTTACGGGCATCCGTAATAATATCGCCATACATGGCTGCTCGGCCCTTGGAGTCGGTTTGTTTAATGGCATAAAGTTCAAAGTAGGAGCCCACCACACGTCCGCTTTCATCGCGTTGGTCGATGGCTTTGGCGCTCCACATGAACTTAAGTTTAGACGGAAAAATGTTTTTGCGCATAGCAATTTTTAAGTACTCATTGATTTTGGCCGTATCGGCTTTACTGTAAGCTCGACCCAGAACGGGGCCATCGGCATATTGTTTGGGTTGTCCTTTTTCATCGAAAATGATATTGGGCTTTAAAGGCGAACTCATGGAGTATATGGGATATCGCTTCAGGAAGTTTTTGTAGGCCGTGTCTTGCGGATTTACGGTTGGAGTGGAAGCAGTGTTGGCCGAATCACTCTTTTTTAAAGTATCGGTTTTTGAAATGCTTACACTGTCTTTTTTGCCCGCAGAAACTGAGTCAATCGGGTTTAAATTCGCAGGAGAAAGAGTTTCGGGAAATAATTCCTGACGAACCGCGAAGTTGGCTTTGTCAAACAAGGGCGCTATTTCTGCGTTTTCGTATGTTTCCCAAAACTCAAGATTTGCGGTTCCCTGCAGCAGTTCACGTACGCGCTGTTTGTCTTTCACCCCGGGTAATTCCACCATGATGCGACCACTGGCTTCCAGTTTTTGAATGTTGGGTTGGGCAACCCCAAAACGGTCGATACGGCTGCGAAAGGTTTTCTCGGAGTTCGAGACGGCCTCATTTACTTTCTTGCGTATAAAACGAATAACTTCTTCATTGGAAGAATTGTAAGAAATTTCATTTTTATTTTCCTGTGTTTGAAAAATAGGAGCAAGGCGTCCGTTCGGGGCAATTTTACGGTAGGTTTTTTCAAACAAGGTTACAAAATCATCGTTATTATTAACGCCCAAATTTTTTTGTGTTTCTTCAAGCGCTTTATTAAAATCTTTATCCGGGTTATAATCTGACATAGACCGTATTATGTCTATGATGGAAACTTCCAGGGTAACGTTCATACCGCCCCTAAGGTCCAATCCGAGGTTGAGTTCGTTTTTCTTACACTCTTCATAGGTGTACTCGGCGATTCCAATGTCATACACCACTTCTTTTTTCATCGAATCCAAGTAGCGATCGGTAATTTTTTCGCGAAGTGAATCCAAAATGATTTGTTTTCTGGAAGCATTACCGCCGGAAAGTGTATTGATTAATTCGGCATATTTCGGGCCATTCACCAAATTGTTGGCATATTCTTCCGCTTCATTTTCTACATTTCGCGTAACCCAGGTAAAAGAAAGGTAAAAAATACAGGCAAGGGTTAGAAGAATGGTAAAAACTTTAATTGGTCCTTTACTTTGCATATTTTTTAAAAAATTGGCTGCAAATATAATTTTTTGAATTGGAATGGGCAATTAACTATTGAAAATGTAGTCGTAGGTTAATAACTCGATTTTTTTGTTTTTTTAATCTAATTTTATAAAATTATCTGAAGCATCCTTAACTTGCTTCTCAGAAATCAATACTTTTGGGATAAAATTTTTAGAAATGTTCATAGGGAATATTATTTTTATTGCATTAATAATACTGCAACACATTGCGTTCTTTTTCCTTTTTCCTAAAATGAATTTAAAATCATGGGAAGGACTTATTCCGGTATATAATTTTATTCGTTTATCGAGGGTAATAAAGAAACCGTGGTATTGGGGGGTAGCCGTTGTTTTCCCGGGTATTAATCTTTTGATGTTTGGTGTTTATGGTTTTTGGACAGCCCGCTGCTTTAACCGCACTTCTTCCGGTGACATGTTTTTGGCGTGCGTTTTACCTTATATTTTTTGGTTTAAATTATCGTTCGACAAAACGGCCAAATTTGTCGGCCCTGATAAATTCATACCCGAACCCAGCGAGTTCATTAAAAAGTGGGTAGATCCCATTTTGTATGCCGTAATCGTAGTTTCCATCCTCAGAAGTTACTGTATAGAAGCTTTTACCATACCCACTTCATCTTTGGAAAAAACCCTTATGGTGGGCGATTTTCTGTTTGTAAACAAATTTGCCTATGGGCCTAAAATTCCGCAAACACCCGTGGCATTCCCATTCGCTCATCATTCATTTCCGGGAACCAAAACCCAGGCCTATTTGGAATGGATTAAATTACCTTACCTGCGATTGCCCGGCTTCGGCGAGGTGGAAAGGGGGGATATAACGGTATTTAATTATCCCGACGGAGATACCGTTATTCTTAATATGCAAGACATCAGTTACTACAATGCGGTAAGAATTATTGCCAACCTGATGAAGCAGGAAGCACGCAGCATGGGAGACACTTCAAAAAGTGATGCATATTTCCAAAGTAAGGCATGGGAATATATGCACAATCCTGACAATATAAATCCTTTAAATGAGCAACCCATGGGTAAAATAGTGGGAAGGCCTGTGGATAAGCGTGAATTTTATGTTAAAAGAACGGTGGCCATTGCCGGAGACACCTTTCAAATTAAAGACGGAGTGATATTCATAAACGGAAAGCCCCAGGAATTTCCCGAGAACGTTCAGCATTTTTATTACGTAAAAACCATAGGTAAAGTATTTGGTGATGTCGTCCGCTACAAAAGCGGAAGGTATGGATTATCGGCCGCGGAAATTTTGGATAAATATGATATTTACGTTACGGAATGCGATGTTGCGGCCGAGTCGAGAGATACCATGCTTTATCGTTTGAACATGACACGTAAAACGGCTGAAGAAATTAAAAAAATTCCGGGTGTTGTCTCCGTACAAAGAAAAATTGATAAGGCCGGACAAAGAGAAATCACCATTTTTCCGCATCATCCTTCTTATCCATGGAACAATGATAATTTCGGTCCCTTGTGGTTACCCAAAAAAGGTGCCACTATAGCGCTTGACACTCATAATTTACCTTTATACAGAAAAATAATTGACACGTATGACGATGGCATTCATCAAATAGAGGTAAAAGGAGACAAGATATTTTATGACGGAAAGCAAATAACATCCTATACGTTCAAGCAGGATTATTACTTCCTGATGGGCGATAATCGCCATAACAGTGCCGACAGCCGCAGTTGGGGAATGGTTCCGTTCGATCATGTGGTGGGATCTCCATTTTTTATATGGTTGAGTGTAAAATATGAGGAAAATAATCCGGTGAGCGGCAAATCGTTCCTGAGTATTTTTAAAAACAGTAAAGAGGGAAAATACCGTTGGGATCGTGTTTTCAGCTATGTGGAAAAAGGTCGTTTGCATTCCGTAAAGATTCCTGTCATTTCCCTCATAATTGCATATATTGTCTATGAACAATGGAAAAAACGAAAGTTAAAAAAAGAACAAAAAAAATAGTATTATCGGTCATTGGCATTTTTTTATTGGTAATATATTTCATCACTTCTCAAAAGATTTTTTTAGTACAATACAACGGCAATGCTATGTATCCTTCGATGGAGCAGGGAAGAAAATACTGGTTCATAAAAAAAGATATTCATCAAATAAAAAGGGGTGATGTAGTAACTTTTATGTTTGATGATAGTTCCCACTGTATCTCAAGGGTTATTGGTATAAGCGGAGACACGATTGAATTTTTTAAAAATAAACTTTTGAAGCCCATCCTGCCTTTTAATTTAACAGATATGAATGATTATTATTTATATGTTCCCAAAAATTCACGGATTAAATCATTGATCTCAGCAAAAAATATTATGTTTCATGAAGTTATTCCAGATTCTCTATATGTAATTAACACTGACAGTTTAACCATCAATTTTCTAAGCACCCGAATTAAAGGAATAAAATATGAAATAAAAGAACAAAATGAGGATGAAGCCGACCATGATTTGTGGGAAATCTTAAAAGAAAAATCATTTAACAGGGAAAATTTTACTTATATAGTACCTTCTGACTCTTCCATTGAAAAAAGGTATTTTTTCTTATTAAATGATAATCGGTCACACGCTTTGGATTCCCGTCATTTTGGTCCGATTGACGGGTCTAAAATTACAGGAGTTTATGCCGGATTTTAACTTTGTTTGTTCTTATTTTCCCTGTATTTCTGATTTTTTAGCCATCCTTAATGATAACATTAAAACAGAAACTTTAGTCGATAAAAAAAATATTCAACTTTTTAATCGTTGTTTTTTTTCCGATCATGAAGGCATAAAATTTTTGACCGTTCCGGTTAAAAAAATTTCAGGAAAAAAGAATTTTACATCTATTGAAATTGATTATTCTACTTCATGGAAAAAAATACATTTTAACGCCATTAAATCCGCCTATGGGAAAACTCCCTATTTTTCTTTTTATGAAGATGCATTGAGAAACATATATAAAAAAAATCATAATAAGCTTTTTGAATTAAATATTGTCACATTTGAATTCATTTATGATTCATTAGGATTAAACAGAACTGAACGCCATGTTTTATACCGAAAAGAATTAAAAATACCTGAGTATATAAATCATTTCGGAATAAAAATTACCGAATTTTATCATTTATCAATATTGGAATTTTTATTCAGGTTCGGGCCGGCAGGAATTTTTGAAATTTTTATTTAAATTTTTTACATACTTTTACCATATGATATTCAGAGTGCCATTAATGTTATTTTTTTTTATTTTCACGCAAATACTATTAAGTCAGAATTTCGGTGATCGGCTAATGAAAAGAGCCGAGGATCGGTTAAAGCAAAAAGTGGAAAATTCGGTGGATAAAGCAGTAAGCAAAACTTACGATAAGGCCGAAGAAAAAGCCGTAGAGGAGGCCAAGGACGCAACCAAAAAAGACAAAAAGAAAAAGAAAAAAGGGGAGAGCGAAAATAATCAGGAATCGGCTTCAAGTAATCAAAATAATACAGGTAACCAACAAAACAACTCAAACAGCAAAGACCAGGGAAATTCAGCCGGAGGTTCACATAACACCTCCGGTAATCAGTCTGGTTCAACTGAATTAAAAGTATATTCCAAATTTGATTTTATTCCCGGTGAAAAAATAATTGCTTCCGAAGATTTTTCACAAGATAATATTGGCGATTTTCCGGCTAAATGGAATACCAACGGAAGCGGAGAAGTTGTAACCCTTAATAATGACCCCACCCGTTACCTCAAAACATCGTCTGAAGTGGTGTTTTATCCGGAATGGGTAACCAACCTGCCCGATAATTTCACCCTGGAATTCGATTTAATATGTTCCGATGAATACAGTTTTTACAGCGGCTATTTTGTGGTGGGCATTACTTCGGAAAAAAACATTGGAAAGAAGTTTCAGAATTTTAATAAATACGGCGACGGACGCATTCAGGGCGGAGGCGGTGTGGAAATTCTCTTTCATCCGCAAGGTGCCGGATTTACGAAAGGAATGACTTCGGTTTACAGTTCCAAAGACATGCAGGAAATTATGAAAAATGAGGCAGACCTGGATAATTTTGTCGTGAAAAACAATAAGAAAAAAATTCATGTTTCCATTTGGAGGCAAAAACAACGCATTCGTGTTTATGTGAACGAAAAAAAGGTATGGGATTTACCCAAACTCTATCCGGAAGGATTAACGGCCAACAGCATTTACTTCAGGCATGAAGGATGCAATCCGGAGAAAGAGGCCTATTTCTTTGGCAATTTAAAAGTAGCCATTGGTGCGCCCGATACACGCTCTAAGTTAATTACGGAAGGAAAACTTTCCACCACGGCCATAAAATTCGACTCCGGCAGCGACCAACTAAAACCCGAATCGTATGGGATTCTCAAAGAGATTGCCGATGTTTTAAAGCAAAATCCGGATGTAAAAGTTAAAATCATCGGGCATACCGATAATCAGGGTAAAGCAGATATGAATCTTGAACTTTCCAGAAAAAGATCTGCTTCCGTGAAAAATGCCCTTGTTAAAGAATTCGGAATCGATGCATCCCGTATGGAAACAGACGGGAAAGGACAAACGGAACCCGTGGATAAAAATGACACTCCGGAAGGCAGAGCCAATAACAGAAGAGTTGAGTTCATTAAATTGTAATGCAGGGCAATAAACTTGAATGGAAAGAAATTGGAGAACTGGATGAAGAAGGCAATGATGAATTTATATTTGAATTTTTTTTCCGTTCCAAAAAGCACTATTGTTTTCGTTTTCAGGGAGAAATCCATGTAATTCCCTCCAGGTGTCCTCATAACGGAGCCCATATGCCCATCTCCGGTGTTGATATTCAAAAAAAAACCATTACGTGTCCTTTGCATCAGTATTGCTTTGATATCATTACCGGAAAATTATTACAAGGCGCCAGTACCTGTAATCTTGAAAAAATACCCGCAAAAATTCACAACGGTAAGTTATATTTGGGAGTTCCTATTCCATGGTGGAAATTTTAAGTCATGAAATAAAACTCATTGTTTTTGATTATGGTGGCGTTATCATAGATTTATATCCGGAAAAAACAAGAAGTGCATTTTGGGAGTTAGGTTTAAAAAATCCCGATGAATTATACAGCCCTCTTGGTCAGGTTGGATTATTCGATGAATTCGATAAGGGTTTGGTTGATCCGACTGAATTTTTGAATGAGTTAAAAAAATATTTTCCTCCCTCCGTGAAAACTAACCAAATTGTGGA
>FQKF010013057.1_pt1 | contig 13072 bp, 8 predicted proteins | sample 1504521 | NCBI WGS metagenome assembly FQKF01 (sample SAMEA4475357, study PRJEB15587) | soil metagenome | biome: Soil; feature: Field | place: India | collected 2015-03-11 | depth 0 m
CCCTATAAGCAACGGATTCCGTATGAGTTTTGATCTTCGATTTTGGAGTTTGGTTTTTATCACAACTGAGGAGTGATCGACGAATACAATTCATCTGTACAGTGGCCATTTGACGCCACAACAAACGGCCCCAACAACCGACGGAGTCGGTATGAGACAGGGTTTAGGGGTTAGTGACATCATGGTTTTGCAAACGGAGTTTTATCGATGCCAGAAAATTCTCAACTCCGCCAGGACTTGCGGTTGCGGCTCAAGCATGCGGAACTTCGCCCAGTCTATACGGTGGCGGAACAGAGGCGGCGCTTGTCCAACCAGCTGCAGCAATTGACGGATTGGGCGCTGGTGCAGGGGCGCGATAATTTGGCCCAAGCCATTATCCTGCGGTTGCTCACGCCACGGGGGGAACTGGCCGCTTTGGGGCATCCGCAGTATGGATCGCGCCTGCCAGAGTTAATTGGAACACGCAACACGGCGACCAACCGCAATCTGATCAAACTCTACATCCTGGAGAGTTTGAAACAGGAACCCCGGATTGCCCAGGTGGAGGCGATCGCCGTGACAGCAGATCCGGTGATGCGCGATCGCGTCAATGTCGTCTTGAGTGTCCTCCCCATTGACAGCCGCATTCCCCTCACCATTGGCCCCTTTGCATTGGAGTTAGCCCCATGAGTTTCCGCCGCCGCCCCTATCCAGAAGTGCTGGATAACTTGCTGACCCACCTGACGGGAGGCGTTGCCGCCGAGTTGCATCCCTTTCCGCCGTCAGAGGTCACGGCTCCTCCCTACCAGCACCATCTACAACAGCCCAAGGTGGGCGCGATCCAGTCCATCTACGGCAGTCGCGATGGCGAGCCAACCTTATTCAACCCAGGTAAAGACTACACCCTGTTGCCCGATCAGCAGACGGTGCAATGGCTGGAAGGGGGGCAACTGCCTGACCCCGGCACTCTGGTGGCTATCAACTACTACCCAGAGTCAGCGCAACCGATTCTGACGGATATTTACACTGGCAGCGTGGCCCGCACGCTGTCTGAGACGGTGGCGCTGGAAATTGCTCGACTCTACGCCCAGCTAGAAGTCGTCTACGATTCGGGATTTGTGGACACCGCAACAGACAGTGCGCTGGATAAGGTGGTGGCTTTACTAGGGATTGAGCGGGTGACGGGGGGCCGCGCGGCTGGGCTGGTGGAGTTTACCCGCTCAGCCAACAGTCTGGGGGCGATCAACATCCCTGCAGGGACGCGCGTCTTAACAGCGGATGGCAATGTGGAATACGAAACAACGGCAACTGTGCAGATGGCACCGGGGCAGAATACTATCCGCGTCAATGCACGCGACTTGGAGACCAACGATCCCCTCCCTGCCGACTCGCTCACTGTCCTGGCTCTGCCTCTCGTCGGGATTGAGCGAGTAACCAACCCAGCACCAACGGCAATCGCCACCCAGTCAGAAAGTGATGCAGAACTCCGCAGCCGCGCCAAAAACTTCCTCTATAGCAGCCAACGAGCGACGCTGGGTGCCCTGCAACAGGCGATCGCCCGCCAAGGGGTGAAGGTGGAATTAGACGAAGTCCTTGATGAGACGACGGGGTGTCCCTACGTGCGGGTAATCGTGCAGGAAGAGGCGATGCCTCCCGAACTGCACCAGCGCATCTTGCAGGCGATTGAAGATGCCCGACCTGCCGGGGTGCGGGTTGAACCACCAAGCATACACCCGCCGGTGAAAATCCACCTGCAACTGCGCTTAACCACCAACGATAGCTTGCTCGACCAGGACCGACAAGCCATCCAGCGATCGCTGCGGGATGCCTATCGAGACTATTTCGCCAAACTCCCAGTGGGTCAAGCGGGCAGCCTCAACCGCTTGATTGGGCTAGCACTGGCGCTGCGGGGCGTCGAGGATGTGCAGATCCTGAAGGGCGTGCGGGGCGATACGCAGGCAAATATTCTGGAGCGGGAAACCGGCCAACTGCTGACCGTCGGCTTCCCCACAACGCTAGGAGACTTAGATATTACCGATGTCAATCTGCCGACGCGCCTGACGGTGATCGTCACGGCCCCAGCAGACGCCGCTCCAGTTGACCGGCCTGCTATGCAAGCAGCGATGACAACTGCCCTCACCACCCTCAACCGCCTCAACGCCGTGGATGATCCTCCCCTTGCCAGCCGTCAGGTCTCCTACTCGCGCTTGTTGCAGGTGGTGCCGCTGCCCAACAAACCGGCTGCACCGCTGGCAGACCACAACCCAGCAACTCCCATCCCGGCGATCGCCCCCTACCAAGTGCAGTTTGTCATTACCCAGGCCAGCCAACTCAGCTACCGGCTCGCTCAAGCCAGTGACCCCATCTACGAACTGACGCCGTTTGAACGGTTGAGTCTGCTCAGTATTGAAGTGCAGGGAGGGAGATGATGGCTCGCTTTGACCCAATGCGCGATCGCCTACCTAGCCTCTATCGGCCTGACCCTGGCGACCGCTCTCTGCTGGCTCACCTGCTTCAAGCCGTGGGGGCCAGCCTCGACCAACTTAACCAGGAAGCCAGCGACGTGTTGCAGGCACACTGGTTCAACGTTGCCAACCGCGCCCTCTACAGCCCAGTCTTCCTACGGCAACGGCAACTGCGACAGCAACCCTTCCCCCGCTCAACCGACCCAATCCTCGACACCTATCCCTACATCGACGACTTGGCCTACCTCGCTGCTCTGCTGAACATTGCCCCATGGCAAGACCCACCTGCCCAAAGGGAACTGACGGAAGCCTACCGCGATCGCATCCGTCAAATCGTGGCCCTATATCGGGATGGCCTCGCTACCCTAAATGCCCTCCGGCGCATGGTGAAGGCCCAACTCCCGGTAAACCTGATGGCTCCCCTGCCAGAGCGCGATCGCGGCCTGTTTCTAGAAGAATTTCCGCTGCTCGCCCCACAACGCCACCCCATCCAAGCGCCTGGCCTACCGCTGGAACTCGTGGGACCGCTGATGCGCTGGTCGGTCCATAACCCCAGTGTGCAACCCGTGCCAGTGACACTCTACCTGCAGGGGGTAACGCCTGTGGCTGGGCAGATCGACCCGACAGAGACCCCCGTGATTGAACTGTATCAAGGGCAGACTGACCTGCCGCTCGGCATTGCCTACCAGGGAAATCTGAGTGCGGGTCAGGTGTTGCGGTTGCGCCCCACCCTCACCAGTTGGCTGGGCACTGATACAGGCGTGTTGCGATCGCCCGCCCAAGCCATCACGACGGCTCCCCCTCCCCTAACCGGCTGGGCAACCGCCCACGAGGAACTTACGGGATCAGTAAGCGCCATCCTGCAGGCAGGCGATCGCACCCTCTGGCTGGCCCACAACATAGAAGGTAGCGGCCAACTCTGGCGGTTTGACGGTCGGCAGTGGCAGCCGATCCTGACCGATGCCAGTCTACCTCCCATCCACTGCCTTGCCCTCGCTGCTCAAGACTTGCTGATCGGCAGCGATCGCGGCCTGCTGCGCCTTCCCCTATTCCCCGTGGACAACACCTGGACACCCTCTCCCAGTCCTGCCGGGCTGAACCAACCCGCTGTCTATGCAATCGCCAGCGTCAACGGTGAGTGGTGGTTGGGCACAGCCACCGGCGTCAAGACCCTGGGAACCGGGGATACGCTGCAAGACCGGGCGCTCCCCGGCAGCCCCATCTACGCGCTGCACCTCGACCGCAATGGTCTGCTCTTTTTGGCAGGTGATCGCGGCCTATTCCAGTTCCAGCCAGGATTAGACGCCTGGTACTTCTACAGCGGTGCCAGTGAAACGGAGCAAGCCCCCGAGTGGGCACCGCTCAACCCCAATGTGCCCCCCGCCGAGAGCGCGGTTCACCTGCCCCCCGTGCGTGCCCTCTGCCGCGGGCGAGACCAGTCGCTCTGGCTAGGCACGGCAAAAGGCTTGGCCCGCTACGTTGCCCGTGCCGTTCAGGGCCTCACCTACGAAACCGCCCTCGAAGCCTTTCCTGACCTGACGACAGGGCCAGTCTACTGCATTCAGGCCGATGACCGGGGCATGGTGTGGTTTGGCTGCGATCGCGGGCTGTTGCGCTACGACGGTCGGGATATGTGGCAATACCAGGGCGATCGCTGGCACCCCCTCGGCAAAGCAGACACCCTCTATCACGCAGACCGCTCAACGCAGCCTCGCGGCCATTGGCGCTTCGATCGCACCGCTGGCGAGTGGCAACGCCCCCACCCCGACCCCCTCGCCGCACCACTGACCGTCCGTACGCAGGCGGAACCCGCCGTCCACGCCCTCCTCTGGACCGATGGGGTGGTGGCAGACCTAGGCGAGTGGCAGAACGACGAATTTGTGGCGATCGCCCAAGCAACAGACCCCACTTCCCGGCTCGTCATGCGCTATCGACTCGATGCCCAGCGAATTGTCAATGGCGGCATTCCAGCAGTGCCCCGGCTGCCCGTAGGGCACTCTACGTGGCGCTACTTGGCGCTGGAACCCACCCCCTTCACCGAGCCAGACATTAAACCCGCCTGGACCCGCGAAGGCCGTCTGTTGCCGCCGCCGCCCACGCAGTCCGTAGACCCCGAATCGGGCCGCTACGACCGACAAACCCCTCCCCCTGCTAGCGAGTTCGACCGTTCTCTGTTTGCCTTCAACCCCTCCGCTCAAGTCCGGTTTGGCTGGGCTGCTCGCCGCCCTCTAACGGTGCTAGCCCAGGTGCATCTGCGATCGCCCAGCGAAACCCTCGACCCCCTGATCTTGCAACGAGTTGCACAGGGCATCGAGCAGGTGCGTCCTGCTGGGGTGCAAGTCGTTTTGAACGTGGATGAGGTATAGCGCATGAACCGACCCCCTCAACAATGCGGCTGCACTGACAAAAGTCATTGATCGCTGAAAAACGGACTGCACTTGCATCAGTCCTGCTCCGTTCCCCGTCCTCATCTTTTCCCTGTCCTGATCCTTCAACGCGAGGTTAACTTATGGGTCTCCTGGTAGATAGCATTGGCAACAAAGCCCCCGGCAATCTGATCACCGCCGCCGACTGGAACACTCTCATCGCAGCGGTTGAGGCCGTTGAAACCGGCCTGACTCAACAAATTAATACCGTTCAAGCAACTTTATCAGCGCGGATCGAGACCCTCGAAACCAGATTCAACCAACTGCAAACAAGCCTCAACGCCCTGCAAGCCGTAGTGACCCCGCTGCTGAGCCAGTACCGCCGCGTCGCCCTCAGCACCACACGCGTCAATTACGCCATTGGAGAACTGGCAGAAATTACGGTGCAGGTTACCGATTTGCAGGGCAGACCCGTCACCTTTGCCAACGATCAGCGCCCCTGGATTGACCTAGTGACGACCTGGGGCCAGTTCAAACCAGTCGGTGGGTTCGAGAGCTTGGGGGGAGTGGGCGATCGCACCATCTCTGTCCGCACCAACACTCAGGGACTCGCCCGAGTGCAACTGCGGTCTGACTACGCCGAAGGACTGGCAGATGAAGACGAAAACGAAATGGCCGCTGCGCTGAATTTCCGCTTTAATGGCAGCCTCACCATTGCCCAGGCCATCCTAGCTGCCAACACTCCCCAGGAAGCGGCCTCCGCCTACCAAGCCATGCACCGCTTCTACGATGGCACCCAGCCTACCATCAGCAGTCCCACTCGCGTGCGCACTTATCTCGATACCCACTATCTCCGCAATCCTGCCCTTGCAGTGGGCAAGCTGATCCCGTTCTACCGCCTACGCTGGCGCGACTACCGGGCTACGGTGATGGCCTTCGCCAAGCCCGACAGCGACCCCCTGACGCCAGACACCAGCCTGGGTGTGAGTTCAATCCAGGTTACCTACCGCGACTGGATTGGCCCCTGGATCATCGACTACATCGATCCCCCCCGCAAGGGCGATCTGGTGGGCACCATCCGCGATCGCCTGCGGCCTAGGATTGACCGCAACTATCTTGACTCCATCACGCGCGTCAAACTAGAAGTCCAAGACATTGTTCGCAATCAAGGACTCGTCGGGAAACAACGCGACTACGGCCTCGTCCGCGAGGCCATGATTAGCCTGAATACAGACAGTAATCCCACTTTCTTTAACTCCCTGGTCAGCGCCGTACAGGACGCAGTGACCATGCAGCAAACCCTAGAAGCCGTGCAGGTGGGAACCGCCAATTTACCCAGTCAAACGGTTGCCTTTGAGGTCTTTACCAATGCAGCCACCCGCGCCGACACAAGTGCTGCCACCGCCCAAGCTCAGCTTGACCAGAGCCTCACGCAGCGGCTCACCCAGCAGGTGCAGCAGGTCCGCACTGAGTTAAGGCAAGAGCAATTAGCCTTCCAAAATAACTTGGTGGCCGATAATGGGGTGTTGCGCAATACAGTCAATGCCCAGATTGCTCCGCTGCGTCAGCAGGTGATTGCCCTGCAACAACTGGGCGACCCCACTGTGGTGAGAAATAGCTTAAATGAAGTAGCGGCTATTAAAGATCGGGTGAACAATCTGCAAGCGATCATTCAACGTCGATAGGGGTTTCCGGCCATGTTTAGCGCTGTTGGGCAAGATGAGGTGTTGCAGGCACTGGAGGCACTGCGCCAACAGGTGAAGTCTCTCCAACCGCCGGGGAAGGTGCGCCTCTCGACCCTGCGGACCGACCCATTTTTGGGACAATCGGTGCCGCTGACGGTGCGTGTCACAGATCTGGAGGGGCAGCCGTTGATTGATACAGCCTTGACGCTGGTGACCACCTGGGGCCACCTCCGCACCACCCATGAACTGATCCCCCAGCAGGCCACCAGCCTGACGACGCGCACGAATGCTGAGGGACTGGCCACCCTATTGCTGCTGCCGCCCACCTCGGAGGATTTGATGGCAGACCAGCAGGACGCCCTAGAGACGTTCCTCAGCCTCCTCAATGCCCAGGCAGAAACTCCTCTGCAAACGCAGGCCAGCCTGACGGAGATGGTCAACCTCTACAACTGGGATACTAATGTTGCCTATCGGCAGGCGGTGGATATTTACTTCCGCGACTTTGGGCAGGGGTTACTCGAAGCAGTCAACACCTATGATTATTTGCAGTCCTGGAGTTTTCAGGCGGCGACGGTGATGGCGCTGCTGCAACCTGATGCCAACGGGGGGGAAAGTTCTACCGCAGCGATCGCCTCCCTCACGTCGCGTTTCAAAAACTGGCTGGCCCCCTGGCTAGAAACTTACTTGGCAGTCACTCAACAGGATAATCCCCTCGGGGCTTCCCTCGGCATTATTAAAGAACGCAGGGAAGCTGGGTCGGTTGTTGAGGGCGTTTTCGAGCGGCTACAGGGCTTTATTGACAACCAGATGGGGATCGTCGGTCAATACATTGGTCGCAAAGTAGCGGAAACGTCTATTCACAATTTTCTCAATACTGGGATTGACGACCTAGATGTGACCACAAAAGTTGCCTTGGCCCCTGCACTAAGTGCAGCCTCTAAAACCTTGAAAACCGCTGGCGTTGGTGGTTTGGCGGGAATTGCCCAGACCCGCACCGAGTTCACTCAAGTCGTGACAGACACGGTTGGACAAACAACCACCGCGATCGCCAACTTAACGGAACAACTCGGTTCTGTCACCCTTCAGGTCGGTCGCTTCCAAACGGACTTAGGTGACCTGCGAACCAATGTTGGCACTCTAGATGGCAGAGTAGGGGCGATCGCCACTCAAGTGACCACCCTCAACACAAACCTGACCGAAACCAATGGTCGCCTAACGACCCTCAATAGCCGCTTGGATGACCAAATCGGTGGGATGACCAAGCAGTTAGACAGCTTAAATACCACCGTCAGTGGATTTGACCATCGCATCGGCACACTCACCACCCGTCTAGGCGCCCTGGACACCACAGTGTCACGGTTTGATAGTCGCATTGGCAGCTTGACGACTCGCGTTGAGAGCCTCAGTACCACGGTGAACAGCGTCGATCATCGCCTTGGAACGTTGAACACCCGCGTGGATGGCATTCAGACGAATGTCAACACGATGAATAATCGCCTGGGAATTCTCACCAGTCAATTTGAAGGGGTACAGAATCGGCTGACGCAGAGCGATCGCCAACTGGAATCGGTCACCAAACAACTGGGCGAATTCCAGAACCGATTTGCCACAGTCGATGAACAAGTCGCCACGGTTCTAAAACAGAGTGAGGCGATGCAGAACAATATGCAGACGGTGACAGAGCAGGTGAATACCCTAGGCAAACAGGTGGGAACACTGCAAGAGAGCCATCGCGGGATTGTTGCAAACATCGCCCAACTGAGCGATCGCCTCACCAGCGTGCAGCAGACCTCTGCAACCCTCAGCAATCAGATCAATACCCTCACGTCTCGCATTGATAGTTTACAGCGCGATCAGGTGACCATCGTAGGGCGTGTCGATAACTTGCAACGAGAACAAACCGTGTTGGCTGGGCGCGTCGATCGGCTACAACGAGGACAAACAACCTTTGAAACCAATCTGGGTAATCTGACAACGCGAGTAGACGGCATCCAGCAGAATCTCACCACTCTAGATGGACGAGTGGGCACCCTGACCACTCAATTCAATACGCTCCAGACTAACATCAGTCGCCTAGATACCCAAGTGAGCGGTCTACAAACCAATGTCGGACGGCTGAATGACCAAGTGAACGGCTTTCAGAGTCGCTTTGCCACCATTGACAGCCGCCTAGGAGGACTGCAAGACCGAGTACAAGTCATTGATTCGCGGATCGGACGTTTGCAGGGAAACTTCGACCGCTTTAGTCGCATCTCCATCGATCGCATCGGACAACTAGAAGATTCAGTGACGCGCGTCGGCAATCTTAGCCTCGCGTTGCGGACTGACTTTGAGAACCGATTGAGACGTTGAGCCTCAAACATCACGTATTTTTCTTCTTAGTCAAGTCTTCTTAGTCAAGCCAGTTACACCCAGAAGTATTGATACGAAATTCGTCCGTAAAGCAGCAGTTTATTGTGATGTAAAACATTCGTATAGCACATGTTTTACATCACAAGCAATCAACTCAATAATTGACGGAGTCAGCATAAAAGATAGATTAGTTTATCGTTCAATCCTTCTGAATTTTAGCTGATCTCGAATTCACATTATAACGGTCTTCATAGTTATGAGGGACAGTCATGTAGCACAAGATCCTACTGGTTAAGGGGTTGAGTGATGTAGTCACAGACCACACCACTACAAGCCACTACAACTCCAATGACGAGTGACGCTATGATGAAAGGGAACACAGTTTTTAAGGTTTAGAAATGAAAAATTTCTTCTTGCTTATCTTGCTTAATGTCATGACTGCTGTAGCGACTGCGGTCTCACTCCCGACACAAGTCTTGGCCCAGCACACAACACACTTCAGTCAGAGACATGGTCTTACTCAAATTTCTGGTGAATTCGTCAGGATGATCGATGATGATGAATTTATCCTCAATACTGCCAATGGGCAGATTGTGGTTGAGGCAGACTCTAGAAGGTTGCGAGCCATTAATTTAACGCCCGGTGAGCGAATTATTGTGAATGGAAGATACGATGACGACGAGTTTGATGGCTATGTCTTGATTCGTGAGAATGGCGAAAGTTTTGTCATTCGAGATTAGCCGAGACAGCCCTTTCATTCAAACTAGAATTTCTCCTCAAGATTTATGTCATTCGTTGCAAAAAAGATTGTCAATACGCCTAGCGGCGATCGCCCCCTGCGAGTTTTTCGTGCCACCATTCCAATCCGCGTTACTGTGAACACCGTGGTTGACGCAGTTGAGATTGATTCGGCAAACACGATTCTCCAGGGCGTCTTTGAACCCTATGGCTTTAATGCCTTAGCAGCCAGCGCTCCTGTCACAGCCCAGCCATCGTCGCTTGCTACGCTAGTGCTGATTACGCTGGATCAACCCCTAGCGATTCAATCCATTCGCATATCCCAGAGCGCCCCACTCGCGGCCAACTTCACACTGGCTTTCTACCGGGTTGATGGCACAACCGTGGCCGAAAAACCAACCGCGATCGCCCCCCTGCACAACCGCCTCGCCTCCCTAGCGACTCCATTCGTCGATAGCCGCTTTGCAGTCCAGTTGCGCGATGCAACGGGCACTCCCGTTAGCCTCTCCCCCACCCATCTGACTGAAATCAACGTCCAGAGCTACCCCACCACACCGCGCTTAGGCATCCTTGATGAAACCGCCATCCCCAATTCTCTGCTCCCCATCTGGCAGGCCGCAGGAGAAATTGGCCGTTCCGTCCCCAGTGCCGAGGGGCAGGTGAATGCAGGCGCGGCTCTGGCAACAACGCTGCAACGCTATCTCAACGCTCATCCCGAACGCCTCAACACCGACCTCCAACTCATTGCGGAGTCCGACGCGCCTTGCCAGTTTGACTTGAGTCTACTCACCCTAGCGACCCAGTACGTCCTGCAGCGGTTTTCGATCGATCCTACCTACCCCTCCACGCCCAAGCAAATCCTCCGATTTGCAGGACGGGAAGCAACCCACCAGACGCTACACCTGCCGCAGCCAGCTCAGAGCCAGCTTGTTGCCGCCACCTTAGAAATTTCGGAAAGCCTGCGTCCGCAAACCGTCGCTACCACCGTCGGGAACGAAACCTCCGACCTGCCAGTCCTCGATCCGCCGATGGGCAACCAAGGGGTGCAGGTACACGCTCCTCTGACGGCAATCCAGCAGGTTCCACTCGCCCAAGCGATGCGGGTGAGTGGGATGGCATTAGGGGTGATGGCAATCGCCCCTAACACCACTCTCCGAGTCGCGGTCTACGCGGACCAAGCGGGCTACCCTACAGGTCAACCCGTTGCGGTGAGTGACCTGCCACTGCCCCAGGCAGGACACCCCACTTGGGCGATCGCCACGTTCCCGGAACCCGTCGTCCTCTTTGCCCAGCCTTACTGGATAGCCCTGGCTGCACCACGCGGGAGCGCTTTCTGGCTAACCCGGCCCAGCCCAGGAAGCATCAACCTAGTGGAGGACGGGATTCAATTTCGACCTAGGCAGGCGAGTCGTGTAGTAGAGCAGCAGGTCTGCCGTTATCGGTGGTTGTCTCCAGCGATCGCCACACCTCCGACAGGTCAACCCACACCCCCTGTCTCTTCACTGCAACTACGAGTGGGTGAGCAGGTAGTCAAAGGGCACTTCGAGCGTGGCAAATGGCATTATGACCTGACCGCTCTATGCCGCCAACCCTCTACGGCAAGTGCAATTTCCCTTGTATTCAGCACGACTTCAACAGGAAGTATCACCGTTTATCCTCCCCGTCTTGTCTTCAAAAATTCTACAGGTGCTGCCATTGCCAACCATGAAGTTAAGTGATGTTAAGATACTTGCATTTTTCATGCTTACACTTGACTCATCAAAATAAATCGATATATCAAGTTTCTTAGTTAGAAACGAGTTAGAAACGAGGATTCTCTTTAATTTGTGTAGGTAATTTGTGTAGGACTTTGTGTGGGAGTACGCAGTGCCCTCACACGCAATCGAGACTTTTAGGCGTTGCAAACGTTGGTTTACAGCCAAAGTCTCAGAGAGTCGAAAAGATCCGTAAATCAACCGTCAGTTAATCAAACAAGGGAGAAAATCAAACAAGGGAGATCAGAACTAGGCATCAATGGGCATCTTGAGGTGTGCCTTGTCTGCCCCAAATGCCCCAAATCCCAGAAAAAAGTACGTGTTGTGTGCTTTTTTTCTGGGCTTGGACAGATTGGTGATCTATAGCGCTTGAAGTGCTGGTTACAAAGGGATGTGGGGCCACGCTCCCCCGCGGGATTTCTCGCCTGTGCCCTGTCCTCAGCAACTTTCTGTTGCTATACCCGCAGCGCAAGACGTTTCCTTACTTAGGACAGAACTATGATCTCCTCAGTCGCGCTTCGGTCAACTGAAACTTGATGGAATTTTATATGAAAGCATGGTTTGGCATCCCCTTCACGCTTGTTGTCAGTGTCTTTGCCCTCTCTGCTTGTAGCTCTGCACCTCAAACCGGAACGCAAGTAGACGCCGCCAATGCTCAAACAGTTGCGGAGGTGCGTATCGATGGGTCAAGTACCGTTTTTCCAATTACCGATGCAATCGCCCAAAAATTTCGCCAGGCCAACCCAGACGCCAAAGTGACAGTTGCCGTCTCAGGGACAGGTGGCGGGTTTAAGTTATTTTGCGCTGGGCAGACCGACATCAACAATGCCTCTCGTCCAATTTCAACCGAAGAAATGGAAGCCTGCAGAAGTGCAGGGATTTCCTACGTTGAAATTCCAATCGCCTTCGACGCCTTGAGCGTCGTTGTGAACCCTCAAAACACCTGGGCCACGAGCCTGACAGTTGAAGAACTAGCCAGAATTTGGGAGCCCAACGCTGAAGGGATTATCACTCGCTGGAACCAAGTGCGTCCGACCTTTCCCGATCGTCCCCTAACGCTCTACGGGCCGGGGACTGACTCTGGCACCTACGACTATTTCACCGATGTCATTATTGGCGAAAAAATGGACAGCCGCAGAGACTACATCGCCAGTGAAGACGACGATGTACTCGTTAGAGGGATTGAGTCTGACCCCAACGCCCTAGGTTACTTTGGCTATGCCTACTACAAAGCAGAAGGCAACAAGCTGAAAGCTGTCGCCATCGACAGTGGACGAGGGCCAGTCGCCCCTTCAGAGCAAGCGGTTCAATTGTCTCAATACCAACCCTTAGCACGGCCTCTGTTCATTTATGTCAGTGCAGGAGCAGTCCGACGCAACCCTATGCTCCGACCCTTCGTTGAGTTCTATATGAATCACGCGGCTCAAACGGTTGCAGAAGTTGGCTATATTCCTCTGCCGGCTAGAGCGTATCAGGTCGGTCTAGGACATCTTTATCGGGGAAAGGTAGGAACTGCGTATGACGGCGTCCCGCAACCTAACTTAACCATTGCAGAAGTCATGCAAAAACAACGGCAGTACTGACACCCCTCCGGGTTATGCGGGCTTTAGGGCATCGTGCGGTGCGCCGTGCCTCCAAAACCCTCGATTTTCCGGGCGGGGCGCACCCAGAAAATCGAGGGTTTCAGCGTCTCTGGCATTCACGTTACTAACGTCAGTTCTGGTTAAGAGGGT
>FQKF010060913.1_pt1 | contig 13071 bp, 11 predicted proteins | sample 1504521 | NCBI WGS metagenome assembly FQKF01 (sample SAMEA4475357, study PRJEB15587) | soil metagenome | biome: Soil; feature: Field | place: India | collected 2015-03-11 | depth 0 m
AGTAACGAGTTTGTTCGACATTTATCATAATAGCCCCCGTTTCTGGAAGTGTCTGGTGAGACAGGAAGAGGTGAAGGAAGTCTAATCTCTCCTGTTCGCCTGAGGGTTTTGTATGAGCCAGAGTAAAAAACTCCGCAGGGGAATAGATCCTGCGGAGACATTTTTAAACTGCCTTACGGCTATCGCTTGGCAAAGATGGCTGTTTCCTGTCGAATTAATGTGTATGGAACTTTTATACTCCCCAAATTGGGGAGTAAAAGATTGGTAATCTCCGCATCGTAAATCGGAGTGTAAAGTTCATGGGTGACATCAAGAAACTTCTTAACAGTGGAGGTGGTAGATAGCCGGAGATAGCCCTTGAATTGGAAAGAACTGAGCAGAATCAGTACAGGCTCCATCTTCCGATTGGGCTCTGTGGGATCGTAGTCAATCGGGTCTTGTTCTGGAGGAATCAAATGAAAGGCTTGAATTTGAGACAATGAAATGTGGAGCTCTGTATATGAAGTAGGGCTGACCTGTCCACCTGTGGTGATCATACCTTTGGCGTTATGTAATGTAATACGATCGGGAACAGCGTTGGTTCTTAACCATGTGCTGACACGAATGATGGATTTCGTGATTAACTCACCCCAGTAGATGCCCGAGAGGGTATATATCATCACATGAGAGATTTTCTCGTCTGCCTCAAGTCGAGGTGTGGTTCCAGCAGGTTGTTCACTCATGGGGCTCTCCTCATGAAGGTTAGGCGGTATATCTTTGTCGAATGGCAGGAATAAGGTATTCTTCAAATGCGCGCTCAAAGTCGTAATCGGGCTTCCACCCCCAATCTTGCCGGGCAACACTATCGTCAATGTCGGCTGGCCAGGAATCAACGATTCGCTGACGGCTCAAGTGGGGAGAGAACTCCACCTGTGCTTGGGGGAAGTACTTCAGGACCATGTGGTAAATTTCTTCCGCAGAAGGGCTGAAACTGGTTACATTATAAACCGTTTGCGTCAGTTTTTCTCTGGGGGCTTCGTGGAGCATCAAAAGGGCTTTAACCGCATCGGGCATTGCCATAAACGGCAGTCGTGTATCGGGACGGACAAAGCACTTATAAGGGAGATTTTGAGCCGCGTGGTGGAGCATTTCAGGGCCATAATCGCTTGTCCCCCCTGTAGGAACTGTCATCGCACTGATAAGTCCAGGAAAGCGCAGACAACGGAAATCAATACTGCTTTTCTCTGGTTCAGCAGCCAATTGCCGGTAGTGGTAGGCGTAGTATCGTCCTAAGTGCTCACAATAGAGTTTATTACATCCATACATCGTAATGGGATTTCCCCATTCGTTTTCTTTTACTTTTCCCAGAGAATTCTTAACTTCCAGTGAAGGAATACCGTATGCTGCAATGGAACTGGGGTAGATAAATTTGACAGGTTGCCCCTGCCATTGAGATTGCTCAACTGCAAGGCGGAGTAGATTTAAAGTTCCTTCTACGTTGATACGGTGGGCTGTTTCGGGATTGTACTCTGCTTTTGTAGAGAGAATGGATGCCAGGTGGAAAATACTTCGAATTTCAAATTCAACAACCATTCTTCCAAGAAGCATTTGGTCCAGAATATCTCCCTGAATGGTGCGCATGCAATAGGGCTTTAGTTCTTCATCCAGTGGCTGAACATCCAGAGCAATGATATTTACATTGCCCTGTTGTCCCAGGTAGGTGATGAGTCCATGACCGATTTCGCCATTGGCTCCGGTAATTAAGACAACTTCTTTACGCATACCCCTCCCAGGTGGAAAACAGATTGGTTGCTCTTATTGTAATGGATTGGATAGAGATTGGAATTGGTCAAACATCACTCTTAATCTAAAAAAAACTCCGATTTTTCATCGGAGTGACAATAATCAGGGTTCAGTAGGATATTGGGCTTCTACCCACGCCCTTAACCCACCCAACAAAGGATTTACTTTCTCATACCCTTTGCTCTGAAGAATATCAGCCGCACGGGCTGAACTGTTTTCCGCAGGTCAGGTACAGTAGAGAATAATCCAGCGATCTTTGGGTAACTCATCTAAATGTGATTCGAATACCCCTAAGGGGATATTAATTGCCCCTTTGATATGTTGTTGAGCATATGAATTTGAGTCACGGACATCAACAAAGATTGCACTTTGAGAATCAAAAGCACGCTTGGCTTCGTCAAGAGAAACTCTCTGGATGTTTGGGAAGGGAATACCGAGATCTGGTGTTGACTTTACGGCTTGTTTGTTTGAATTGTCTAATGCAAGCCACATCAAAAAACCGATCAGGATAAGCCCTATTCCGCTAAGCAAAAGAGTAAACGGAAAACGCTTTTTTGTTTCTTTTATCTTAGGTCTGTTAGATGTCCTCATGCAAACATCCTTGCTGTAATACGACTAAACAAGTCCCATTATATTCTTAATAAGACATAATGTAACTATGATTCAAGAGTTTATGAGAAATTTCTTAATGTTTTCTGTCAATGGTAAAGAGAAGGAAGCCTATCAGGCTTACTGCGCCACTAATGATCAATGCAGCATTGAAGCCTAGAACGCTTGCTAAACTGGTGCCAATGAATGGGGCAATTATTGAGGATACATATTGAATACTCTGGGCTGTGGACACGAAGATTGCGCTGTATTTTTCCGGTACAGTTCGCATGAGTTCATCGAAAAATACAAGATTCAATCCCGCCTGAAAAATGCCTGCTAAGCCGGCATAGAAAGGAATGGGCCACACTGTGTGAGTTAATCCTGTCAAAACGGGGTAAAGAGATACTCCGAATGTGGTGGCAAGCAATACTCGCCGTGAACCATATCTCCGGGATTGTCTGGTCCATAAGAAATAGCCCAGGATTAAGATGGCAGTTTGCGCAGTGTTAATGGTAGCAATCCAACTGTCGGGAGCATGAAGTTGACGGACAAAATAGAGGGGGAACAGTGGGGCTGCCATGGTCGTGCCGATAGAAAAGACAAACCGCTTCAGGTTAAACGCAACAAAAGGTTTTTCTGCAAGAATCAGATGTAAAAATTCACGTAGCCCTTCACGTAAGGATGCTGGGCGTTCTTGAGGGATCTCTTGGGGGGGTAAATTCAAGTGGCTGGAAAAGTAATAACTGATTAACCCTCCAATAGAAAGGGCTAGAAAAACAATCTGATAATTCAAAGGGAAAGATTTGATTCGGTCCAGGGCTTGTCCAACAAGAATAACGGTGAGCGTTGTAGTTAGTCCCAGAATCGACCATCGTCGAGTCATTAACTCGTAGCGTCCCACGGGTCCTGCTACGGAGTTCATCACTACATTAAAAGAAATGGAGAGAAGTGTTTGTGGGAAAGTGGCAAAAGCCCAAATGGCTAAGATTCCGATAACCGCGGCATGCTCTTTAAGAACAAATGTGATCAATCCGGTCATTGCATAACAAGCAATGACCAGAAGCCTGGCAAGGCTGAACCATGGAACGATTTGACGCTGTCGTTGAAGGAACTGTCCCAGAGGGATGGATAATATTAAGCCGGTGATGGCTGGCATCGAAGTCAGTAAGCCTACTTCAAAGGATGAAGCATGCAACCGTGTTAGAAATACCGGGAGGAAGGGAGCAGCGGCACTGGCTATACCTACACCAATAGCGTCTACCTGTACATTGATGAAGTTTCGCCGTTGAATATCCGATGAAATTTCAGGGGTAGTAAACCACTGTTGGACTTTTTTTTGCCAGTATTGTATGGTCATGTCTCAGATCTCGATGTCAAATTCTCCCGCAGAGATCAATTGAGGGGCTTCGACTTCCACATCAAATCGGGAAATCCATTTCCAGAAAGCCAGGATGAATTTCGCCCAGGGAAGTTCGCTTCTTGGAACCCTTCCCCTGTTCATCCTGTCTTCAAGATCCTGAATTGGCAAGGTGCTTCCTGGACGATGCACGAAACGTGTCCAGAGGTATAAAGTATTATCCCATAAATGGATGATTCCCGCATCATTTACCCCTGCAATCCACGCTCCATCTGGAGATAATGCCAGTGAAGAAAAGGTATCCTCCTGAATCAGAACCTGGGTGGCAGCGGTAGGATTGGAAACCCGGATAAATCCTAAAGTGCCTGAACGAGTGCCATACAGGAGATGTTCCCCATCCGGGTGCAGAAACATTCCCACTGGCGGAGAGGCTAGTGGTCCAAACTGCCAGAGAAAACTCCCCGTTTTTCCATTCCAGGTTCTTAAGATCCGATCTTTTCCTCCTGCAATCACAAAGTCGGATGAGAAATGCCCTGCAAGGAAAAAATTTCCTTCTGCGCAACCCGGTATGCTATGGACTTGTTTTAAGTCGGGTAAACTGAGGATCCTGATGTTGGGAGAATACCCAGCCACAGCCAGCAAACGTCCCTCTGCAAAGGGAAGAATGGCGAAAATTTCCTTTTCTGGGAAACTGCTTTGATAAAGTTCTGTTCCCATTGGAAAGCGCCAGGCTCGCACCGATCCATCAAATCCTGCGCTGTATAGTATCTTTCCATCTGGAGAAAAATGGATGCTGCGAATTTGCCCGCGATGTCCTTCAAAGGTTTTTACCACGCTTTGGGTGGTCATGCGGAAAACGCGTAATCGGTGATCGCCACCGGCAGATACAAGAAATTCTCCGTCCGGGCTAAACAGCACCGCTCGATGGTTCGGATAAGGAGCAGCAGGTGCAGGAATGAGCATCTTTCCTTCAGGAAGATTCCAAACGAAAATTGTTTGTCCACTGCTTCCAGCGGCAAGATATTTCCCGGAGACATCAAAAGCAAGGGAAGAAATTAGTCTTTCCGGCGAATACAGGGTATTTACCAGGGCAGGTTTAGGGAGCGCTTCTGTGCAGGGTTGGGCTAAAGCGCATAACTCGACGTATGCTTCATGTTCGGGGGGGGGAAGGGGGTGCCATTCTTTCCTTTGCAAGAGTGTCAGAATGACCACACTCCAGTAAGGAGACGCATGTTGTGCCAATCGCCACAGATCTTCATATCTTTCTGCTTGGCTGAGGTGGCTTAATGTTTCTTCCCATTCGTGGTCGCTTAAGTCGGCTAGAAACCGGACCTCTCCCTTCTCAGAGCCCAGCCTTTGAAGCCAGGAAACCTGACCGATGCGTCGCGCTTGTTGAAGAATACGGTGTCTCAGACTCTTTGAGGCACGCTGATAAGTATCGAGTAGAGAAGAGAACTCATAGTCACTTTGCAGATATTCTTCAATCTGATTGGTAAAAAAGAGGTAAAGGGCACGTAGAGGAAGTTCTAGGGGTAAGTATTCTTCTCTTTGCAGAAATTCCACAATCTCTGGTAAATCGTAGTGAATGTGAAGCATTGCCAGAGTATCAAAAGCGACCGAACTGCCTTCTTTCGCTTTTCGGATGAGGGCATCAGTCAATGCTTTTCTTTCGATCTCTGAAAGAGTATTGAATTGATTGACAATTTCGAAAATATCGCTATCACTCAGGTTTTGTATGATGATGAGTAAATGAATCCATCGTTCAAAAGGAGTTTTCTTGGTATGAAGCAGAAGGGTATTTTGTAATTCGAGAGAGTAAAACTGAAAAAACGCCTGAGTTAAAGCAGGCAAACGGTCAATTTGTTGAGGATTTTCTTCCACAAGGAATTCCAGGAGAACTTTCAATTCCAGATGCTGAGGAATATAGGGCTTTGCCAGGAGCCACTGTCTCAGCCCTTGCTGGTTTTCCTTTAGAGCAAGCTGGTAAAGGGCATCCACTGCAGGTTCATTTTCCTGGCTTGCCAGTCGCTTCAATGCTTCTGTGGCAAAATTGGAGATCTCTGCGCTGCCGTTTTCTGAGATCTGGTATAACGTTTGGATAGCCTCTTCCGTTGCCTTTTCTTCCAGCAGGAGAATGCAGCCTGCTTGAACCAAGTAATGAATTTGGTCGGAAGAAAAAATGTCAATATTTTCTTCGAGTAAGGCTCTTAAGTCTGAAACCGAAAAATCCTCTGAGGTTACCATGCCAAAGGATCAATTCCAGTGATAAAAGTATTCCCTTCGGGGCTAATGGTTATTTCGCATACAGGAACGTCCTGAAAATCACTTAAGGAGTATCGTGTAGTCAGGAAATGGAACTCTTTGTTTGCAGAACCAATAAAACTCTGGGCTAACCTTTTTTCTTTGATGAAACGTCCGGAGATAATCACATCTACGTATGGAAACAATCTATCCCCTTGCAACCGAAAAATTTCATCCCATTCAAAACCGGTCAACAGAATCACTGAGAGAGAACTATTCGCTCGAAGCGTGGAAAGCAAACTCTCCAAAGCCTCAATTTGGAAAAGAGGTTCTCCCCCGGTAAGAGTAATCCCTTCAATGGAAGTTTGTTGTGACAAAATTTCTTGAGCCAACTCCAAAGGATTTACCCGGGTGCCCTGATGAAAGGAATGTGTTTGGGGGTTAAAACAACCCGCACATCCCAGAGAACATCCTTGCACCCAGATGACTGTTCGCTTTCCCGGTCCATTTGCAACGCTTTCTGGAAGGATGGCGTGAATCCTTAACTCTGGAACCTTGTAAGTATTCATTGAGATAGCGAAAGAGTATCAGATTGATCGATTGCTGTTGGAGGTTCCTGAGCCTCTGGGGTCATTTCGCGTAAGAGAATGGTCCCTCCCAGGGCTTTTTCCATCTCTGCTGTAAGTTCAAGACATGCCTGCCCTTTGACCCCGCGCACCCTCACTTCAACCTTGCCATCTGGTAAAATTACCACTTCGATTTCTTGAATTTCCATGTTTTCCTCTTTTCATTACTGCATGCGGCGCAGCAAAAGCCGGATTTGACCGGTTTCCTTAACTTCTTCTTCTACCAATGCAAACCCTTGTTTTTCCAGTTTCGCTCGGGTGACGTGGTAGGCGTATCGCTGTTTCAATTTCTTGAGGAACTGATAACGATTAAGCCCTCGAACCCCGTACCAATCTGCTACCAATTCGTAGCCGTTGTTTCCTTTGCGAAAGCCAATATCAAAACTGAATTTCAAGGGAATACGGATTTCCACCGGCATGGTAGTGCCTGCAAAGCCCTGGATGGTCAGCTCACCCTCCTGATATTCAATTCCGAGGTCTTTCAAAGCCAGGAGCAAATATTCTTTTTCCATCAACTCAGTTTGGATGCGGGAAAAATGAGACATGCTTCATCCTTTCTTTCATGTTAATCGCACTACCGGAAACTCTTTGAATACAAGTTTGCCAGTCTTTAAATCCCGCGCAGTGATCAGGAGACGTTTGTTGGCGTCGATATTGAACTCTACATCAAAACGCGGCTCTCCTTGAACCCCAGGAGGATCGGCGTTAAGGAATGTTGGAGAGTTTTCGTTCATCCAGAATAAAGTACGTTCTTCGATGTCTTGAGGGGAGAGAGGAGTAAGTCGCGCGCTTCCGTTAGGGTCAAAAATCAGTTCGTAGGAGGTTGAGTTTTGAGGACGTTTTTCGCCAATTTCAAAGATGGCAACTCCCAAACGGGTTTGTCCATTGTAAGAGGCTTTTATAGAGAGGCGACTTACCGGTTCACGAGTAGGGTAAGGAGTACCCTTCTTTACGATTGGATAATAATCGTAACTTTGTTTTTGGGAGTTAATATAACGGATTGCGTAATCGTGCTGGATATAGTCGTAAAAGTCTATACCTGCAACAAACGCGGCTGCACCTCTGGCAACTGCATCCAAGGGACGGTTGAAGAAAACGCGTTCCTTTCCGAAGGACTGGCGCAGGGTGCGTTGAACGCTTGGAATTTGACTGCTTCCTCCTACCATAAGCACGGCTTGAATTTCATCTTCCTTATACCCTCTTTCTGCGGCGGATTGAACGGCGGAGCGGATGAGGTGATTCAACTGCAGATAAAACTCGTGCTCATCCAGAATGGCTTCGAATTGCTCGCGGGTGTAAGAAGCTGAGAATTCTAAATCGGACTCGGGAGGTGAGAAAACCAGCGAGGCGGTTTCTTGAGAGGATAAATTTTCCTTAAGATGCTGGCATTCTACCAGCAAAGCAGTGCTCCAGGGACGTAATCGGGGATCCCCATCGGAAAGTTTATTTTTCTGCAAAATATCCTGGAATAACCACTGGTCAATGGTTGTGCCACCAATATTCTTCCCCGACTTCCCCAAAACCCGACAGCGCCTGCCCACTTGTGATTTGTCTTCACTCTCAATCAGGATGACAGAGGCGTGCATGGTGCCGCCGCCAAAGTCAAAAATTAAATACACATTTCCGGGTTGAATTTGTGCGCCATACCCCAGAGCGGCGGCAGAAGGTTCATCGATAAGTCTGAAACGTGGCATGCCTGCTTCTTCAGCAACCGAGACCAGCCAGTTCTCATAATGTTCAAAGGCTTCTACAGGCACGCTGAGGGCGACTTCTTCTTCCTTGAAGTCGATCTGTTGACTTGCAAAAAGAAGTATCGTGCTTAAGAAATCCTTTCCTGCAATTTGGGGAGTGATTTCCCGATCTCCTAATTTGAATCGAATGGGACTGCGGTTGCTGATGTATTTTTTCATCCAGCGCAACGTTCTCGGAGATTCCTGGAGACTGCGTTCGATGACTTGCTGTCCAATCCAAATGCGGGAATCTTCTGCATAATGAATAAGGGAAGGAATAATAGAGATGGTTTCCCCATTTTGTATTTGAGAGAACCCATATTCTGGAATATGGAGGGGGACTCCTTGGTGGGATGTTTCATCCCACAGAGCAAGGACTGTATTGGAAGTACCAAAATCAATACCTAATCTACCGGCCATACCTTTCTAAACATTTTAATCAGAATTGTTCTCAATCAAAATATCAAATTCTCCAGGTTTGATAGTGACGGGTTCGGCAATAAATATATCATATTGGTAACGATGAGTTAAGATCAGGTCTAAGAAGGTGAGCAACCATTTTAATGGGAGAGGTTGATGGGGATTTAACCTGAATGAGCGAATAGTCAATAAATCCTCAATGGTTAAGGAAGACAAAGGTTGTTCCAACCAGCGATGGAAAAAGTTGCTTCTTAAATCCCAAAAAGTAAAAAGACGATGCGCATGCCCAATCACCATAAATTGTCCATCGTCAAATATCTCCACTGAGGTAATGTCCTCCTCGGGAATCTTTTTCATGTTGATGTTGCTGAGATTGTATTGAGTATCCAGCCATAAAATATTTCCATTCCTCGCGATAGCAAGATATTTTTCTATACCCGGGATAAAACCAATAAAAATCACAGGGAAAGTTATATTTCCTACTAATTGGGTTTTGGATGTGCGGGGGTAAAGAATAACATCCCCAAATCTTTTGCCAACTAGAAGCGCATCTCCTGACTGGGAGAAAGTCATGTAACTAGCAACATTTCTATCTATTTGTCTGGTTATTTGGTTGTATTCTCCATGCACTGATTTAAGTGTGTGTAAATCTAGAAGATAAGGGTATTTTTCTTGTATAAAAGCAACCTTTTGTTGAGAGGCGTCAATGGCTACTGCTTTTGGCGGAAAAGGCACAATGTATTGGGGAGTAGATGGATACGTTGTAAGATCTCCAATATAAACTTCTCCATTCTTGTAGACACTTACATAGCGATTAGCGTTCAGTGGGAAGAGCCCGACAATAGCGTTTGGGTGCTCACCAATTTTTTCTATCTGATGATGCTGTTTGATGGCATAAATTCCACAAGGGGTACTTCCTGTACTTCTCTCTGCGACAATGAGACCGTTCTCGGAAAGGGCAATGATTCTGGCTAGAGAATGAGAGAAACCTTTTATTCGTTTTTGGATTTTGGCTTGTTGATAATCCCACAAAATGACTTGCTGATTTGACGTTGCAATCGCAATCAGATGGGATTGAGGTATCACGGCAAAGTCATTGACTCTCCCACCGACTCTGACAGTTGCCAGATGGATCAGAGGCGGGATCTTTTCTTGTATATTTGATATGTCTTCTACTTGGAACTCATAAAATTCTTTTCGTAACTCATAAAACAATTCATCTTCCTTGCTGGGTTTCCATTCCTCTTGTCTGAAAAGATCTCTCAAAATTCGAATGCCGTATTTGGCTGGGACCTGAAAAACCAGAGTCCACAATTCATCCAGGCGTTGGTGTTCGGTATAGATGCGTATAGCCGTCTCAATAACTTCTGGTTGAAAACTTTGCAGTTCTTTCCGGATTTCGTGAACTGCCAGAATTTTGACCAGCGAGGGATGCCCAAGCCGCTGGATCAGGCGGGTAATTCTTGAGCGGATTTCTGGGGTTGTCGTTTGGTAAAAGACTTGCATTAATCGCAGGTCATAGTCGAATTGAAAATATGCTTCCAATTGTTCGGTCAGTAGAAGCATACAGGCTTGTATTTCTGGTTTTGAACTTGTAAGGTGGTATTCTTGCCACAGATCAAGTGCTTTCTGCTCTCCCTGCATGGCTAATTCTGCTAAACGATTGATGTGTTGAGACGTTAATTTGGAAATTAACTCTCGTGCTTTTGTCTGAATTTCGCTATCCTGGTCATAACACAGGAGCACAAGGGTGTTAACCAGATCCAGTGGAATTTCCTCAGGTAAGATGTCCCTGTGGCGTTTCAAGTTTACAGCCAACCATACTGGTGTTCCCGGTTTGGGTAAAAAGACACCTCGCAAAATCCACTCTTCCAGACAGGAAAAACGTTTTTCCCACCAAAGTTCAAACAGGCGGTGAATGGTTTCCGGATTCCGTAAAAATGATAGAGAGGAGAGCCCGCGTTCCCTTATTTCGGAATCTGGCTCGGTACATGCCTGGATTAATTCCTCGGCATGTTCCGGTAAAGCGTCCATAACGTTGGTAAGCCTGTTTGTCTTCAAAGCAACGAAGATATAACCTTTTTGCGAAGGATCGGGTAAATACCGGGAGGAGACCAAAATTTTTTCCGCAAGGGGGTTACGTGTTTCAAGCCAATAAGTGCAAAAGGCTTTTATGGTACCTCTATGGCGCAAATGTGATAACCCTTTTTGGGCAAATTCTGCAATTTGATGATTGGAGTCATTGCTTGCCTGGATTAGGGCGGGTAAGAGTTGAGGAGGAATTTCGGTAATCTTGTTCATTTCGCCCTTTAATATCCAGGCATACGCCACTAGCGGTGAAGACGGATCGGGAATAAGCCCAGCGGAAATTAACAACCGGCTGAGTCGGTCATTTCTTGAGGCATACCAGTATTCCCATAGCCCTTGTATTCCTTCTTTCCTATGAATCCCTTGAATTTGGAGTATCACAGATTGAACAAATTTATCCGAGTCGCGAATCGTAGCAATTTTTGAAAGTACTGGAATGGCTTGTTTGCTTCCTATGTTGACGAAGAATACCAGAATCTCAATCAGAGGGATGGACAATGAAGGAAAACTTAAACCCAATACCTCTATCAGGGAGAGAATCATTGAAGATATTCCATGGAGGAGTGCATTCATAACTCGAAAGAATCATTCTTGCAGAGAACCTGAAGCCGATTGTGCCCTGCCCTCGCGGAGCCATGCCCGGAGTGCCGCTACAATTTCGCGTTGGGATACCGAAAGAGGAACCTGCCTTTTCAGGGCAGTTAGAATGTCTTCGGTAGTAAATTCTCGTTCGCCATCGTTGAAGCCGATATACATTGCATCAATTACTGCTTGTTCAATTTCCGCGCCTACATACCCTTCCGACCGATCTGCTAACAATTCCAGGTCGTAATCTTCGGGTAAACGTTTGCGTTTTTGCAAGTGAACGGAAAAAATTTCCATGCGCTCCTCGTGGTTTGGCAAATCCAGGAAGAAAATTTCATCAAATCGCCCCCTGCGTAAGAGTTCCGGGGGTAAACTGCTAATGTCATTGGCTGTGGCTACAACAAAGACAGGGGCACTTTTTTCCTGCATCCATGTAAGGATGTTGCCGAACACCCGGGTGCTTGTACCCGAATCCAATCCACCATGCGCCAGGGCTTTCTCCATCTCGTCTATCCACAGAATACATGGGGCAATGGTTTCCGCCAGGTGGAGCGCTCGCCGGGTTCGTTCTTCAGATTCACCTACCAGACTTCCAAACAGTGCCCCGACGTCGAGCCGTAGCAAGGGTAAGTGCCACAAGCCTCCGATCATCTTGGCAGTCAGGCTTTTTCCTGTTCCTGGAATACCGATGAGGGCAATCCCTTTGGGGACGGGCAAACCATACTCACGTGCGCGTTGGGAAAAGGCTAATTCTCGCATCCGCAACCATTCTTTCAGGGCTTTTAATCCACCTATGTCTGCCAGAGTGTAGGTCGCCGGATAAAATTCCAGAGCCTCGCTTTCACGAATGATTTGTCGTTTTTCCTCTGTGACGAGATCGATGTCTCTATCGTCAAGAATGCCATCGGTAACAATTGCTCTGGCAAACACCCGCTGTGCTTGTGAGGTGGTGAGCCCTAGAGCGGCTTGGATTAATTTTTCTTTACCAAGCGGGGTTAGATGGGTACGGACGCCGGAATTTTGCGACAGGGTGTTCAGGACATCCTGTAATTCCTCTGCTTTAGGAAGAGGAAACTCCAAAATGACCGTTTCATCTTTTAATTCTTCAGGTACCCGAGATGTGTGTGTGGTAATAAGAATCGTTTTCCGTGTGTACTTCAAACGTTGAGCCAGATTTTTGAGTTTTCTCTTGATTTGCGGATTGTTCCAAACTTCATGAAAATCTTTCAACACAAATACTGTTTGATTCCCGGGATCAAACTTCTCAATTTGTTCCAGCGCAGTCAAAGCATCTCGTGCTGTTGGCAGGGGTTGATTGGACGAGGTTAGCCACTGAAAAAAATCTGCTACGTCCCAGGTCAAGCAGGCACGCTGGTTTTTTTCGCAGGCAGATCGAATGGAGTGCAAGACCCTCTCTTCTTCATTGGATTGAATAATGACAAGGGTGAAACGGGCTCTGAAGTAAATATCCAGTTGATCAGCAAAGTTCATAAGACTCCAGAAAGTTACTTTTATCGAGAAAGCCAGTGACAAAAGCAAAAAGGAAGGAAAGTTGTTTTTATTATAATTGAACTCAGAGGCTATTCTTTTACCCCTTTAGTTCAAGGAGAATATATGGCTATTCCAAGTGTGGATGTTCTGCGCCAATCTC
>FQKF010013218.1_pt1 | contig 13059 bp, 14 predicted proteins | sample 1504521 | NCBI WGS metagenome assembly FQKF01 (sample SAMEA4475357, study PRJEB15587) | soil metagenome | biome: Soil; feature: Field | place: India | collected 2015-03-11 | depth 0 m
TAGAGCAGCGGAATCATAATCCGGTGGTCGAGGGTTCGAGTCCCCCCCCCGCTAAGATAAAGACAATACCAGGGGTTGTAGCTCAGCTGGTCAGAGCACAGGCCTGTCACGCCTGGGGCCGCGGGTTCAAGTCCCGTCAACCCCGCATCATAAAAGGGACTGCCAAGCAGTCCCTTTTATTTTTTGAAAAGTTGACTTTCTTTTCCTGTTCTATGTATAATGGTATTCTCTTTGTTTAAGAAAAGGAGCTATCCTCGTTGGCATGAAACAAAAAAATAAACTTCTCCTGATAGTGAGCTCTTTTTTTGTCCTGTTTCTTCTTTCTTTTGGAGCCATGCTCCTCTTGATTACCGGATTTACCCCTTCTCAAAATCTCCCCGAGGAGGGTATTATTGTTATTTTTGGAGCGGGGATTTACTCCTCTCGACCATCGCTCACCCTCCAGATGCGACTTGATAAAGGGAAAGAACTTTTCTTTTCTCTGAAAAAACCCCTCATTTACCTGAGTGGGACCCGCCCTGAAGTGATCATTATGAAACAATACCTCCTCAAAAATGGTCTCCCCAAAGAAGCTATTGTTGAGGATCCTGAGGGAAAAACCACAGCCCACACCATCCGAAACCTTGCTACACGCTATCCAGAGGCCAATCTCATTTTAGTAAGCCAGCACTACCACCTCAGACGAATCGCTCTCCTCTGTCGAAAATATCACCTTCTTTCTACCTGGTTTGTTCCAACGGAGCGTCGCCCAACGGATAATCAAAACCTTCTTCTCCTGCGCGAAGCCTTTGCCCTCTACAAAGCCTTCCTCTGGGATTAGCGATGAAGGTCGATGAGATTTTTCTTTCTCTTCAGGGAGAAACCCCCTTTGCCGGCATACCTTTTGTTTTTGTGAGGCTCTCAGGATGTAATCTTCGATGTCAATACTGTGATACACCAGCAGCCCTCCGCCCTTCACCCCTCTGTCACGTTTACCTCCCTCACCATGAAACAACCCTCCCGAACCCTCTCTCGGTGGAAAGAGTGGCTTCTCTTCTCCAGCCTTTCTCCGGACACTGGCTGAGTTTCACGGGGGGAGAACCCCTCCTTCAACACGAAGACATAGAATCCTTTCTTCATCTTGCCCCTCACTTTCGTTTCTGGATGGAGACCAACGGAACCCTTTTCTCCCATGTTTCCCCCACCCTTCTGGAAAAGATCGAAGTCTGGTCCATGGATATCAAGCTCCCCTCGGCTACCGGTCTGGATCTCTGGGAATCCCACGAAAGGTTTTTTGTCGCTCTTCAACCAGCAAAGGCCATCATCCTCAAGGTCATTCTCACGCCAACTACTTTGTTATCTGAAATGGAAACCCTGTGGAACGTTTTCCAGAACTGGAAAAGGAAACGAGAAGATATCACCCTTATCTTTCAACCCATGACTCATAAAAAAGAAATCCTCTTAGGAGATGCTCTCACCTGGGCCTATGAAAAGGTTCTCAGTGTGCCCGATGGAAGTGTGCGCATCCTCCCTCAGATTCATCCACTCCTCAATATTCGCTAAAAACGAACCGAATATCCCAGCCCCCATTGTCCTCTCAGGGGATCATAGGCAAGATACACCTCTTCCTGAGAAAGTGCATAGGCCGTCACTCCCATAGAAACCAGAGAGGACAAAATCCCATAGGTAAAGAGCCTCTGTTGCCATTCTCCATACCATACTACCTGGGAGGCATACGCTTCCCTCTGAGCCTCAGTTAACGACGGGTTATACAGCTGGTCCTCATAGTACCGTCTCAAAGCCGAGGTATAGAAATGTGCTCCCACAAACCCTATGGTGAGCCCCCAGCTTCCATAACACATCCCCCAGGCTATATTTCTCTTCCATTGCTGCTGCGCTACAGACTCTCCCCTTCCCACCGCAAACACCATATCAGATTTCTCACGCGTGAGCGTAAAGGAATAATAAATATCCTCATAATTCCTATCCTCAGAACGAATGAGAAGAACATGCGAATCAAAAAGAGAGACATTGCTTACGACTAACGGGGTAAGTCCCACATAGAGGGAATCAAGAAAAACTAACCGATTACTCTCTCCGAGGAGGGTGATAGTCCCTGTCATCTCCCTTGGTTGAAGAATACCCCTCACCACATTTGTTCCTCCCTTCTGGATCTGGGTTCGATATGACACCGTCTCAAAGCCCTCTTTGACAAACTGAAGGATATGGTATCCCGGCCGTACCCCTTCATAGACAAGGGGAGTCCTCCCCATATACACCCCATCAAGATAGAGATTGGCATCTTCAGGTTCAGAGAGTACCTCCACATCCACCAACTCCCCCTCAAGATAGAACTGTCGGATCTCTCCCCTTCGCCTGAGAATCTCCTCATAGAGTTTGTCTTCCCTTGCTCGAATAACGAGCTCACGCTGATTGGTAGTAGAAGCTTTGATTTTCACTAAGACAAGGGTTACCTCCACTTCTGATGGTCCCATCCTGTTTTCCCGCACAGAAAACCTCCCATATACCCGTCCCTCATACACCCATTCCGGTAAAACGGTATTGGTTGGTTGAAATCCCACACTCGAGGGTAGATTGGTTGCCTTTGGCTGAGGCTTTTCTACACGCCAGGAAAAAGGAAAACGAGAAAGTTCTTCTACCAAACCAGGAAATTCCTTCTCAAGAAAATCCCCGTACCTGTTGGTCAGAAAACGAAACACATTGGTTGTAGTAATATTGGTCACACGATTGGTAAAAATCACCCTATTATTGGTCTCTATTTTCACCTGTACCTGGGTGATAGCCATAGGAAGAAGCGTTTTGTACGATTCCCAGGAAGGAACCTTGGCCGAGACTATCTTGTCTTCTAAAGCGACAGGAAACCCTCGAAGTGATAAGTATTCCTTCCCATCAACAAGGGTATAGTCTTTTTCAAAGGAGTGAATAACAAGAAGCACTGTTTCAGGAAGCGCCTCTTCAAGATAGGCAAAGTTTGTCCCCCGACTTTGATTGGTAAAGGGAAAAAGCACAAGGGGATAATCCCTCGCATAAAAATCAAAGAGAAGCTTCCTCACCTTTTCTTTTTCTCTTGAAATATCCTCTTTGAGGGCACTGCTACACCCCAGAGCAAGCCCACAGAGGAAAACAAGAAAGAGCCTATTCCCTCTCAAAAAGAACCGTAAGCGAGGCAATGGTCTCTCCAAAATCGTTTTCATAAATTCGGAAAATACTCTCAAAATCATACTGGCTCTTCATTTCCTCTCGAAAGAAATTCACAAAATACAGCCCCAGTCCTGCCCCTATCTGATCCTCTCTTTCCCCTATAAACCCATCGGCTAAGGTATCCAGTTTCGTCCCTATCTTTTGCTTGATGCCAAAAACCCCTTCTTCTGGGATAGGAACATTATTCTTTACCTCAAGCTTGAAGATAGAATGGGTAAATTTCCAGCCAATCTTCACCCATTTATCCTCTTTATGACAGACATCAAGAAGCATATCTCGCTCTTTTCGAACAAGATGGGGGAGTTCCTTTCGATCCTGAATGAGATTGTGCTTCTTGACAACATATTCAAGATTGGCTTTTTCCGCATTGGCGGTAAGCTCATGGAGGATATTGATACTACTTTCAATCTCCCGCCGGTTCACATAGGTGAGAATCTTCTCATGCAAAAAACCCACCAGTTTTCGCTTACTCTGAGGGGCAACAAGCCTCAGGGTAATCCCCTTGGTGTAGGGAAAAAGCTTCTCGATATTCAAAAGCACACTGCTCACATTCTGTTTCTGAAGAGGAAGAACAAAAAGAGGAATCCCCCCTTCATGCTGGCCATTCAACTTTTCAGCAAACTTGAGAAGCCCAATATTGTTGAACATAATCCCTATGGAATCCTGAGAATAGCTGTGCTTCTCCCATTCATCCACTATCTCATCAATCGACACCAGAACATGAGACATAGGACCCCCTTGGTTTGTTCCAATTTTTATTTAGAGAACAGTAACCGTAAAGTTCTCTATCACCGGATTGGCAAGAAGTTTATCCGCTATCTCCTTTGCCTGCTTCTCTACCGTGCTCCGGTCTCCTTCAATATCAAGGAGAAAGACTTTGCCAACCTGAACAGAGGTAGTTTTTTCATACCCCAAGTGATGAACCGCATTCAAAATCGCTTTTCCCTGAGGATCAAAAACATCCCCTCGCAAAAAGACCTCAATCTTTACCTTCATATTTCACCCTTCTTTTGAAAACTCACATATAGTTTATTGTAGCATAAAGATGAATTTTAAGCAATATTCTGAAGAAAAAAATTTCCTCTTCACACAAACCAAGAACAGCTCCTTTCGTCTCTCCGTTTGCTTTTTTGAGATTTTTCTCCTTATAATATCTATTATTTTTATACAAAGGAGTTTGCATGGTCAGAACACGTTTTGCTCCTTCTCCTACTGGTCAACTCCATGTAGGAAATGTGAGAACAGCCCTTTTTGCCTATCTCTATGCCAAAAAACACAAAGGACAGTTTCTTCTTCGTATAGAGGATACCGACCTTGAACGTTCTGAAGCGGTATATACCACCAAACTGATAGACGACCTCAAGTGGCTCGGCCTCACCTGGGATGAAGGCCCTGATGTAGGAGGTCCCTGTGGTCCCTACGCCCAGAGTGAGAGACTTGCTATCTATCATGAGTACGCCCAAAAACTCATCGATGAAGGCCGGGCTTATTACTGTTACTGTACGCCTGAAGAGGTGGAAGCCTCAAAGCAAAAAATGTTAGCCGAGGGAAAACCCCCTCATTATGACGGCCGGTGTCGTCACCTCACCCGCTCACAGAGAGAGGCCTTTGAAAGAGAGGGCAGAAAACCAGCCATCCGGTTTGTCGCCTATGACCAGGCCTATACCCTCAACGATGTGGTGAAGGGAGAAGTGGTCTTTCCCCAGGGGATGGTTGGTGATTTTGTCATCATTCGTTCCAATGGGCTTCCGGTCTATAACTATGCCGTGGTCATTGATGACTATCTGATGAAGATCACCCATGTCCTCCGGGGAGATGACCACCTCTCCAACACGGTGAGACAGCTCATGATTTATCAGGCATTAGGGGCTACTCCGCCGGTGTTTGGCCATATGGCCCTTGTCCTTGGACCAGACAAACAAAAACTCTCCAAACGCCATGGGGTCACCAGTATTGAGGAATTTCGGCGGTTAGGATATCCGCCTGAGGCTCTTTTGAACTACCTTTCTCTTCTTGGCTGGTCCAGTCCTGATGGAAGAGAAATTCTCTCCATGGAAGAACTGGTGAGTCTTTTTGACCTTGACAGGCTCTCTTCAAGTCCCGCCGTCTTTGACTATGATAAACTCGACTGGATTTCAAAACACTATATTATCCAGATGCCCCTTGAAAAACTCTATGAAATGGCTATCCCCTTCTTTGTAGAGACCGGCTGGGTGAGTGAAGAGGAACTCCACGACCCTGCGAAAAAAACCTTTTACATGGGAGTACTCGATCTCATCAGGGGGTATTGCCACCGGTTAGCTGATCTCAAAGACCATCTCGTGTATTTTCTTCGAGAGGACTTCCCCATTGAAACAGAAGCCAAGCCCTTTCTTGCTTTAGACACCACCCCCAAAGTGCTCAGGGCTTTCTATGAGGCTCTCAAAAACGAGTCCCGTGAGATAGATGAACTGGTTTTTCGTGATATGGCCATGTCCATGATGAAAGAGATTGGTGTCAAGGGGAAAAATTTCTTCCTTCCCCTTCGTATTGCGATCACCGGACGTGTGTCAGGGCCTGAAATTTATTTCATCCTCCCTCTTATTGGCAAAGAAAAAGCCCTCAAACGCGTTCAAACCCTCCTTGATACCCTCCCTCAGGGGTAAAGTATGCCAAAGAAGGTTGTTCTCCTTGGGGCCACAGGATCCATTGGCTCCTCGACCCTCGAGGTGATTCGCCGTTATCCTGAAGAGTTTTCTCTCATCGGACTCAGTGGACACAGCCAGACCGACAAAATCCGTTCGCTGGTGGAAGAGTTTCACCCTTCTGTGGTATGCCTTCCTGAGATCCCCAATTGGGCCTCTCTTTACCCCGGAACTACGTTCCTCAGTGGAGAAAAGGGACTCGGAAAACTCGCCTCCCTCCCCGAAGCCGATATGATTATCATCGGGATTTCCGGGCTTGCCGGCCTTCTTCCCACCATAGAAGCCATCAAGGCTCACAAACACCTTCTCTCAGCCAACAAAGAAGCCATCGTAGCGGCAGGACCTCTTATTAACCAGTGGCTCAGTGAAGCAGAAAAACAGATTATCCCCCTCGATAGTGAACATAACGCCATCTTCACCCTCCTCTCTCGTTTCCCCCTCAATCGGGTGAAAAAAATCATCCTCACCGCGTCAGGGGGACCATTCTTTCATACCCCGGCTACCCCAGAAACGACGGTAAATGATGTGCTGAATCACCCCACCTGGAACATGGGAAGTTATATCACGGTAAATAGCGCCACCATGCTCAATAAAGGTTTTGAGGTTATTGAAGCGCATTACCTTTTTCGTTTGCCTTTTGAACAGATCGATGTGCTCATCCACCCCCAGTCTCTCGTGCATGGTATGGTAGAACTCTCCGATGGCACCCATACCATGGTAGCCTCTCCCAATCATATGAAATATCCTATTGCCATGGCCATGTTTTATCCGGATATTCCTCCACTGGGAGAAAACACCTTTGCCCTTGCTGGAAAAACCCTGGAGTTTTACCCTGTTCCCTATGAACGGTTTCCCCTTCTTTCTCTCGCCTATGAGGTCGGCAAAGTCGGTGGACTTTTTCCCCTTGCCCTCAACGCCCTCAATGAGGAGATTGTCTCCGCTTTCCTGAAGGGGGTTATTCATTTCCTTGACATCGAACGTCTCATTCAAAAAGGGATTGAACTCTTTGCCGCTACAGAAGAATCCCGTCTTTCTCTCTCTCTCGACTCCATTTTCCCTGCAGAACAAAAAGCCAGAACCATAGCCCGTGACCTTGTGAGTCAAGCCCCCTATGCTTCCTGAGATATCAAAAGACCAACAGGCAAAGCTTGACCTCTATCAACAGGAAATCCTTCGCTGGAATAAAACCACCAATCTCATTGGACGTTCAACGGCAGAGAGTTTCAAAGAGGAGCACCTTCTCAATAGCTTAGAGATGCTCCCCTATCTGGAGGGAAATCTCCCCCTCATTGATATTGGCACAGGGGGCGGTCTCCCCGGCATTCCTTTAGCCATCATGCTCCCCCACCGTCAGGTGATTCTCACCGAAGTCGATAAGAAAAAACTTGCCTTTCTCCGTTATATCACGGCAAAACTCGGCCTTTCCAATACGCAGGTAGTAGAAATCCTCCCTCATACGGTTTTTGACACTCCCTGTGATATTGTCTCCAGGGCGTATGGTCCCATCAGCCGTATCCTCACATGGACTCTCTCTCATGCCCCCCGGGCAAAACGATACTATATTCTCAAGGGAACGTCCGTCGAAAAAGAACTTGAAGAAGCCGGTATCCCCAATGCCCAGGTTTATCCCCTCACAAAGGGATGTATTGTCATCTGGGAATAAACATCTACCTCTCATTTGCCGATAAGAGGTATCAAAAAAGGAGAAAGCCATGAAACCCAAGAAACCATCCTACGAAGAAACCGAAAAAGAACTTCGCATGTCCTTTGAGGTAGGAGAAGGCAACGAAAAGAAACCCCTCCTTGAGGTTTTTCCGGAACTTGCCGAAATGACAGCCGGGGAGTTTGCCCACTTTGTCGAAAGTTTCTGGAAAAGTGCCCTTGAATCAGTGCTGCACTGTGAATTTCAGGCCATCGCATGGAAAGCCTTCTGGATAGGCATGATCGTTGGCAGCGTCCTGATGACACTTGTGATGTGGCTTGTTCTTTCTGTACAGAAGGTCTAAATAAGCCTTTTTTCTTTTCCCCATCCCTTCTTGCATTTTTCCTTTTCGTTCATTACACTTATGGTATTCTTTTCTGATGAGGGATAAGGTAGTATGGCTCTCTTTGAGATTCTCATGCTTCTCTGTTTTGGGGCAGCATGGCCATTTTCTATTTATCGTTCCTATATCTCCCGTTCGACCGCAGGCAAAAGTGTGATCTTTCTCTGGATTGTATGGTTAGGATACATTTTTGGTATCCTGAACAAGTTTGTCCGTGGAGTTGATGGGGTGGTGTTTTTTTATCTTCTCAATCTCTCCATGGTCAGTATCGACATAGCTCTCTACTATCGAAATAGACATATCCACAAGGAGGAATAAGATGCGGTTTTCAGGCTTTTTGCAACCAGAGTTATACTGGACAAAGATTGAGGTTACCAATAAGATTTTCTTGCTTGAAAAAATGGTGAAAAGTATCCGTCATGAATTTGCTCTTTCTATGACAGAGGAAGATATTGTCCAGAAAATTCTTCAGAGAGAAGAGGAAAGACCAACCATCTTAGGAGAATGTTTCTGGGTACCACACTTCCGGATACCCGATCTTGAGGATCTCATCATCGCCGTGGCTTTCCCCAAAAAGCCCTTTGCTGTAGGGGGAAATGATATCAAGGGGGTATTTTTGATTCTCACAGGACCAAGTCGTTCCACGCTCTATCTCAATGCTCTATCTGCTCTCTCCACTGTTGTAGGAGATTCAACATTTTGCAAAAAAGTACAAGAAGGTCTCGATTTTGAAAACTTTTGTGATTTTCTTGACGAAAGAAACATCCACATTAAAAAAGACCTCACTCTGCGGGATATTATGTCCACAGATATTCATGTAGTAAATGAAAATCAAAATCTCGAAGAGGTCCTTGATCTCTTTGCTAAATATCAACTAAGTTATGCCCCTGTGGTTAACGCCCACAATAAATTTATTGCTGAAATCAATATGCTTGATATTATGCGCGTAGGTATGCCAGCATACACAAGTGGACTTCCAACTATGAATTTTCTCACCTCATTTGAACCCTTTGAGGAACTTCTGAAACATGAAAAGGATATTTTCGTGCGTCAGATCATGCGAAAACCAGAGGTAGTCCTTCATCCAGACACCAGTATCGTCGAAGCCGTCTTTGAATTCACCAATCACAGGCGACGACACCTTCCTGTGGCAGAGGGGGAAACCATCGTGGGTGTGGTGAGTTATATGGATATGCTGAACAAGGTGCTCAGGAGGTAGCCTATGACATGGATGATGTGGATAGCCCTTGGTCTTTTTGTGGTTGTGTATATCGCCATCTCCACAGAAAAAATAAACAAGACGATTCTTGCTCTCTTTGGGGCGGCTCTTTTTGCTGTGTTCCACTTTTTAGAGGGAGAAAGAATTTTTGCTTCTGTTGACTGGAATGTGATCTTCCTTTTAGTGAGCATGATGATTATTGTCGCTATCACCAAACAAACAGGCATCTTTCAGTATGTGGCTATCAGGATGGCCAAAGTAGCCCGTGGAAATCCCATGACCATCATGATTCTTCTCTCAGCGGTAACCGCTCTCTTTTCAGCCTTTCTGGACAATGTCACGACGGTTTTGATTCTTGTTCCAGTGGCTATTCTGATTGCCCAGGAACTGGACATTTCTCCCATACCCTATGTGGTCTCACTTGCCATGGCTTCCAACGTTGGTGGAACGGCCACGCTCATTGGTGATCCACCGAATATCATGATCGCCAGTGCTGGGGGATTGTCCTTCAACAGTTTTCTTGTGCACCTTACGCCGGTGGTTCTTGTGCTGATGGTTGTTCTCTTTGGTTTTCAATGGCTTCTTTTTCACAAACAGATGAGAGTTTCCAACGAAAAACGGGCCCGTATCATGAGTTTTGACGAAAAAAAGGTGCTCACAAACCCCATCTTGATGATCAAGTCTCTTTCTATTTTAGCCCTTGTGATACTTGGCTTTTTTCTCCATGGCACTCTTCAACTTGAACCATCCATGATTGCCATGCTTGGCGCCGCTCTTCTCATGCTTCTTGCCACTCCCCATGAAATTGACCATCTTCTCCATGAAGTCGAATGGGCTACGATTCTGTTCTTCGTGGGGCTCTTCATTTTAGTGGGAGGGCTCGTTGAAGTAGGAGTGATGAAGATTCTTGCCGAAAAGATTATAGCCCTTACAAAAGGCAGTGTCTCACTTACTTCTCTTTTCCTCATCTGGGTTTCGGGAATCCTATCAGCCGTCGTGGACAATATCCCCTATGTCGCCACCATGATTCCCCTCATCAAAGAGATGGGACAAACCATTAGACCAGACGCCCTTATGCCAGTATGGTGGTCACTTTCCCTTGGGGCATGCCTCGGAGGTAATGGAACGTTAGTAGGGGCATCAGCAAATGTGGTAAGTGTAGGACTAGCAAAAAAAAGCGGCATTCAGGTGAGTTTCTGGGACTTTACCAGGTATGGGGTACTTTATACCCTCGTGAGTCTTGCCATTTCTTCGCTGTACGTGTATCTTCGGTACTTCGTCCTTCGTGTATGAGGGTAACGAACGGGGCCCGCATGGTGCGGGTCCTGTTTTTTATGGCTTTACCTCAACGACAGAATTGAGTCCTCCCTTCCCATCCGGAGTCACCGCAGGGTTATAAGGATCATTGGTGAGAAGAGTTCCATTGAGTATATACTTGTATTGATATATGCCAGGCTCGAGTGTCAGAGAAATACGCCAGAGATTCATAGAAACATCGTAGGTGAGAGAAAATCCCCCTTCCTTCCATCCAAAAAAATCCCCTGTGAGAGCCACATTGGTGATGGTGTTGGTGGGAGCCCGATATACAAAAAGCACGATATTCCCCAACACAAAAACCCCGGGTTTTGGTCCCTGAACCTCTGCTTTTTTCGGTTTTTGACACCCAAATACGCCTAACACAACCATCACCAAAAACGAAAACAACACTCTTTTCATAGACTCACCTCTCTGGTACTATATTCAAACAAGGGTGTTTTTGCCGGTTCTATGCAGAGAAGACAGATATCATCAATCACATTCTCAAGTTGAATGTGCGTCTTGAAATTTTCTACAATGGCCACCACAATGTCCGTTGCCGAAAGGGAAGAAAGTTCTTTCCATGGAAGCCCCCAGAGAATCTCCTCAAAAGGCACATGGAGTCTCTGACTCACAGCCTCAATCAACCCATCAGTGAAGAGAAGCAGTTTCCCCTCTTCAAAGCGATAGGTATGGTTGCTATACCCCTTGTCCATCACCTGCAGTTCGTTATGAGACAATACCCCAAGTGGCACTCCCCGCTTAAAAGAGGGAAGAGGAGAAATAGCCCCCGACGGAAGCACAAGAAGAGGATCGAGGTGTCCAGCATTGGCATAGGTCAAAGATGCCTTATCCTCATCGTACACCATGTAGAAAGAAGTCACAAAATTCCCCGCCAAATAGGGAAAAAGAAAATCATTGAGACCATAAAGAAGACCAGCCGGATCATGAATATCCCCTGTCTGGAGGAGATAACTCTTAATAAGAGAAGTAATAAAGGCCGCTGGCACTCCATGTCCAGAAACATCACTGATGAAAACCCCCCACTTATGGGTATCAATCTGCCGAATATCAAAAAAATCCCCTCCCACCTGTATCATAGGATGAAAATAAAACGCAAAATTCTGTGCCGGTGGAAGCGAAGGGATAAATTGAAGCTGAATCTGACGGGCGAGTTCCAATTCCTCCTGAATCATATGATTTTTCTGAAGAAGCTTGTTCTTTTCACTGAGAAGTTCGATGGTTTGACGTTTAACCTCTTCTTCAAGATTGTGTTTCAACCTTTCTGAGGTTTGGTAAGCTACCGAGAACCGTCGTGAGAGAACAAAAGCCTGAAAGAACACAAAAACCAGTTGTCCAAAAGGGGTAAGATAAATCTCAAAAACATTAAACTTCTGAATAGCATAAAAGATATCATTGAGAGCCGTGAGAAAAAAGGCCGAAAAACCCATCAACAAAAGAAGTGCCTCCATATTGCGATGCCACACCTCTCGTATCAAAGCAAAAAGAAGCGAAAAACCTAACGGCACCGTCACCCATATATACACCATCTGGGTATGAAAATAAATCTCCTCAGGGAAGAAAAGATCCACCGCCGTAAGAAACAGATAAAACCAAATCGCATACTTCAAAAGATTTCGATACCACTGAGAAGAAAACACCGTTCGCATAAAAGCCACAACAAAGATGGTAATGAGATTGACAAGGATGAAGTCCATTTTGATAGACGTTCTCCAGGAAAGATCATGAATATAAAGGTGAAAGAGACATTCATGATTGATAAGCGTTCTCACCGCCAAACTCAGCGCAAGAAGAGCAAAATACAAAATACCCCACTCCCTTCTCTGAAGGGTAAAGAGAGCTAAATGATAAAGGGCCATAATAAACAAGGCCCCCACCAAAAAGATATCAATCGCAATATTGAGATTTCGTTTCGCATGAATGGTATCCCACAATCCAAGTTCAATGGTATTGTACATTCCCCCTTTATTATCGTAAAAGTTCGCAATCTGAACCACCAGTTCTATGGTTGGCGTATTCGAAAAGGTGACATATCGAGGCACCATATGGGGAATATAAGATTCTCTATTGGTTCCCACCTTTCCTTCTGAAACCATGAGAACCCCATTGATATAAAGGTTATAAGAACTGGTGAGAAAAGGAACCCGTAGCCCCAAAAGAAGCGGTTCATCTGTAGAAAAAATCACCATTCGATACGTTCCATAACCATAAGGAGAGAGAGGTTTCCCCTTCCAGGTGTACCGGTGCCACGAATCCGGCACCTTGATATACATAGACTCATACTCTTCCCAGCGGGTCTTTGCTGGTTCTAAAAGCCGCAAAGGGTAAAATTGCCATTCTCCTGAGAGGCGAACCGTACCTGTCTCATGCCAGTCTCTCTCTCTGAGATCCAATGTCCCCCCACCACCATACAGGACACTTGCCACGGCACCCAAGACCAGCAGAAAAAACCATTTTCGTCTCATGGATACATTTTCCCGTTTATAATTATACTTAGCTTTCAAAAAAAGTCAAGGAAAAAAAGAAAAACCCCGGAAGAATTTCTTCCGGGGTTATAGCGGGCGACGGGATTCGAACCCGCGACATTCAGCTT
>FQKF010005570.1_pt1 | contig 13044 bp, 11 predicted proteins | sample 1504521 | NCBI WGS metagenome assembly FQKF01 (sample SAMEA4475357, study PRJEB15587) | soil metagenome | biome: Soil; feature: Field | place: India | collected 2015-03-11 | depth 0 m
AAAACAGCCGAACCACAATTGAAAACATAAAAGCTCGCATTCGGGAAATTCAAAAAAATTTACCGGAAGAAATTGAAATTGTACCATTTCTGGACCGTACCAAAATGGTAAATTCTACCATTCAAACCGTAAAAAAGAATTTACTGGAAGGAGCCGCTATTGTGATTTTCATCTTAGTATTGCTTTTCGGCAGCATTAAATTCGGTTTGCTGGTGGCCGGTGTGATTCCGCTTTCCATGCTGATGACTTTTTCATTGATGAACCTGTTTGGAATTTCGGGAAATCTGATGAGTTTAGGCGCTTTGGATTTCGGGCTAATAGTGGACGGAGCGGTAATTGTGGCTGAAAACATTCTGCACCGCATGATAATTTTGAACAAAACCCATCCCCTTTTTCAAGATAAAAAACTCATTATCAGAAAAGCTACTTCGGAAATGCTGAACACTTCCGTATTCGGTCAGATGATCATTATTTTGGTTTATGTTCCCATACTTTTATTTTCCGGCATCGAGGGAAAAATGTTCAAACCCATGGCCATCACCGTAATTTTTGCGTTGGCCTCTTCTTTCCTTCTAACATTAACCTATATTCCGGTTGTTAGTTCATTCTTTCGGGACTATTCGGTAACCTGCATGCAAAAATTATCCGAACACCTGGTCGATTCCTTGAGGAATTTATACTTACGCCTTTTTTATTTTTTCATACGGAAATCAAAAGCAGGATTAGCCGGAATATTAATTTTTGTGCTCTTTTGTTTTTTCCTGATTTCCAAACTGGGCGGGGAGTTCATACCCGAACTGGAAGAAGGTGATTTTGCCGTTGAAACCCGTATGGAACCGGGAACATCGCTTGAAAACATGATTGAAAAATGCAAAGAAGCATCCGTTCTACTGGCCGGTTCTTTCCCCGATGAAGTGGAAATGGTAGTGTCTAAAATCGGCAGCAGCGAAATTCCTACCGATCCCATGCCTTTGCATGGTGCGGATATGATGGTAATCCTCAGGCCTGTTACGGAATGGAAAAAAGCATCATCCTTCAATGAATTATCGGAAAAAATGCAAACGGTGCTCCAAAAAATCAAGGATGCGGAATTCGGATTTCAATATCCAGTTCAGATGCGCTTCAATGAACTTATGGCAGGTTCTAAGCAGGAAGTGGTTTGTAAAATTTTCGGCGAAAATAACGACACACTGAAAAAATTATCCGAAAAAATCCATCAAATTATCTCAAATCATCCTGAAGCTGAAGGTGTATATGTTGAAGAAAGCTACGGCCAACCGGAAATAAAAATTCTGATTCGCCATGATTTAGCCAATTACTATGGAGTGAATACGGACGAAATAAATCAACTTATACTTTCCGTCAACGCTGGATTATTTGCGGGGAAATATTATCAAAATGAACGAAACTATGACATCATGCTCCGTATGGATAAAGGATACCGCAACGCCGATGATATAAAATTTCTTACCATCATAAATGCCCAAGGTCAAGCGGTGTATCTTCATCAAATTGCCGATATCAGGGTGGAAAACGGTATCAGTCAAACCCAACGCGAGAACGGCATGCGTAGAAAAATGGTTGGGTTTAACATCAGAGGGAGCGACCCTGAAAGCGCCGTAAATGCCATTCAATTTGAACTGGAAAAACAAATAAAATTACCTCAGGGATATTTTGTTCAATTCGGGGGTGCTTATGAAAATCTGCAATCGTCAAAAAAACAACTATATATTACCATTCCTTTGGTGTTGGTATTCATTTTTTTCATGCTTTATGCCGCTCTGAAAGGAATAAAATATGCCATCCTGATTTTAACCTGTATTCCCCTCTCTGTTACGGGCGGGATAATATTTCTTTATATGCGGGATATCAGTTTTAGCGTCAGTGCGGCTGTGGGTTTTATTGCTTTGTTTGGCATTGCCGTATTGAACGGGCTGGTATTGATGAATGAATTTCAAACCTTAGCCAAAGCTCATAACCATTCCCTGCGAATTATCATAACCGGATTATCGAACCGTTTCCGCCCGGTCATCACCACTTCACTGGTGGCCGCATTGGGTTTTATTCCAATGTATTTAAACACGGGGATGGGAGCCAATGTGCAACGTCCTTTGGCAACGGTTGTAATTGGCGGCCTTCTTACTTCCACCATTCTTACCTTATTCGTACTCCCCGTCCTATATTACCGATTTGTACTGAATTCAAACAAAAAAAACACATCAAAACATATTTCAACCGTGATTCTATTATTCATTCTTTCTTTCTTCTTCTTTCATGATTTATTTGCACAAGGTCCCTACTCATTAAAAACCTGCATGGATTCATTGGAAAAAAATTTCTATAAACAATCCCTAACACTCCTCAAACAATCCGACGAAAACTTAAAAAAACATGTTCCGTTATTCACTTCTCCTTCATTGGATGCACAGGCAGGACAATATAACAGCGTCTATTTTGATAATGCCTTTTCGTTTGTTCAACCTTTACCGAAATTTTCATCCGTAAAAGTTCAACGCAAACTGATGTCCGAAACCGGACAATTAAATCGGCTTTATTACGATATACAAAGTAAAGAACTTGAAGGAGAACTTTTACATGCCTTTTTCGGTCTTCTTATTTGTGAAAAGAAAAAAATCATCTTCGATTCCCTGGAACATTATTCGGATAAGGCCAGGGAAAATACGGAACTGAAATTCGAAAAAGGAGATATTAATATCCGGCAAAAAAATGCGATGATATTTTTAGTTCAAAATATCCGTAACATCAAACAAGAAAACATCATGATGATGGAACTCCACAAATTAAAACTAAAACTGCTTACCGGTATTAAGGATATAAATAAAATAGTCCACGATACAATTCTGTATGAAGCACAGGTCGGTCAAAAATCATCTTTCGGTATCCAATTGTCGGAAAAAGAAACCAAATTAAGTGAACTTAAAATCAGGCAATTAAAAACCGAATATCGACCGGAAATTTCCTGGGGCGTAACATCACAAACCCTGAGAGGATTGGGATCAGACGATATATTTTACGGACCGGGAACCCGTTTTAATTACGTTAAATTCAATGTGTCATTACCCCTGAACTTACGTTCTACGCAAAGCCGTATCCAATCGGAAAATTTGAAATTACAAGCAGCCCGCCTTAAAAAAACTTATGAAGAATATCGTCATCAAACCGAAATGGAACAATTTAACCTGTTGGTGCGTGAATGGAAAAAAATCCTGGCGGAATACCATACCAAATTATTACCCGATGCCTACAAAGCCATGCATTCGCTCAAAATCCAAATCAAAACCGGCAATATTAATTGGCAGGAATTCTATATCCTGACAGACCAACTGCAGAATATTTTCAGAAGCTATTTTGATTATGTGGAAAAATTCAATAACAAAAACATCGAGATGTTTATTAAAACGAAATAACATGAAAACAAAGCTTATTTTATTTGTTGGATTTCTTCTGATGACAGGTTGTGACAGGAGGAATTCATCCGAGGAACATGAAAAGAAAAACACGGCGGAAGCCGGTATTGCCACAGTTACGGAAAAGAATAAACCACAAGAAGTTAAAAACAACGACGCTGTAAGAATCAAAATGATGGGTTATATAGATGTGCCCCCGCAAAATATATACAGAATGAGCGTGGCGGTGGGCGGAATTCTTAAATATACCAAGCTGCTTCCGGGAATGAAATTCAAAAAAGGTGAAATCCTTGCCGTTATGGAACATCCCGAATACCTCCAAATTCAAACCGACTACCTAAAAGCTAAGGCTTTGAATGAACTATCGGAAAAAAACTTTGTACGTCAGAAAGAATTGTATGAAAACAAAGCCATCAGTGAAAAGGAATTTGAAATCATCAGGGCAGATTATGTAAAAAACAAGGCAGAGTATCAACAACTCCGAAAAAAACTGGAATTACTTTATTTGAATCCTGACCAGTTGGATGCGGGAAATATGAGTCCGCAAATCCGAATTCCGGCACCATTCGACGGTTTTGTTACGGAACTTTCAGCCACGGTGGGAAAATACATTTCACCCGGTGAAGCTATGTTTGAATTTGTGGACCCCTCCGACATTCATCTCAACATTAAGGTGCCGGAGAACCTCCTTCATAATGTCAGCATTGGAAATATTGTTGAATGCTACAGTCCCTTTAACCCCGAAAAAAAATTCAAATGTGAAATTATACTCATCAACAAAAAATTAAACAACGATAAAACCATTGACGTGCATTGTCATTTTTTAAAATATGATGAGGAACTGATTCCCGGTATGCTGATGGAAGTTTTGTTATAGTTTTTTTGTAATTTTATAAAAAAGAATTATTTATGAAAAAGATAATTTCATACATCGTGTTTGTATTCTTTTCAGTAACAATGGTTTGTTCCCAAACTTCGGTGGGACTTAAGGTAAAATCGGGCGATCAGGAACTCGACGTGGATTTGAATGAAATGAACATGCGCGCCAAGGCCGATATCAAGCTTTTCAATACGGAGATTAAGGCCGCTTATAATGTGGATGACAATAAGTTGGACAACTTATATATTAAATTCGGCATGGAACCTGCGGATGTGTTTATGACGTTGGAACTCGGCGTACTCACCGGTAAGCCCATTGAAGAAATTGCCAATGTTTATCAGGTAAAAAAAGACAAAGGATGGGGTGTTATCGCCAAAGAACTGGGCATCAAACCCGGATCGCCGGAATTTCATCAGCTGAAAAATAAAGCCAAAAAAAATAAAGGTAAAAACAAAAACGACGGACACCCCGGAAAAGGGAAAGGGAAAGGGAAAGGAAAAAAATAAAATTACATCCTTTCTTCCGGAATTAATCGATTGCAAATTATCGCTTGATACGCTCGGGCGATTTTTTAATAAATTCGTTCCAACTTCCGTAAGATTTTTTTTGTTTGCTTCGCAGGGATGTTTGTGTTTGATAAAAATGACACAAACCTACGGCAATAGCGTCGGTGGCATCCAGATAATTTGATTCTATTTTAACTTTTAAAAGATGTTCCACCATGCCTGCCACTTGTTCTTTGGAAGCGTTGCCGTTTCCGGTTATGGCCGATTTAATTTTCTTAGGGGAATATTCGTTTACCCACAATCCCTTACTCAGGCAAGCGGCAATGGCCACTCCCTGGGCCCTGCCCAGCTTTAACATGCTTTGAACATTTTTCCCGTAAAACGGGGCTTCAATGGCCAACTCGTCGGGGCAATAGTTTTCAATCAGCACACTCACTTTTTCAAAAATTTTTTTTAATCGATTCATTCCGTCTTCTTCCTTATCCAAATGCAGAACTCCGTAGGCCGATAATTCCATTTTCATATCCTTAATTACTAATATTCCGTAACCCATGACAACGGTTCCGGGGTCTATTCCCAATATCACCCTATCCTGCTTTTTATTCGTAACTTTCATACCATAAAGTAATGCCATTTATCCGAATACGTAACCGACAATTTAAAAAGTTTTTAAACCTCATTATCAAATTGCTGATTATTTCCATTGGGCTTTTTTATTTTGTTCATCAATGGAGCCAAAAAAACACCGAAGAATTCAAAATCCTGTTGAGCGCATGGATCAACGGAAAATTCGGCATTTACACTTTAATTATTATGGCGCTAATGCTTATAAATTGGCTTTTGGAGGCCCATAAGTGGAAAATATTAACCCACCGTATAGACAGGATTCCCATTTTTCATTCTTTAATGAATGTTTGGACGGGATTGTTTACGGGAAGTTTTTCACCCGGCAGAGCCTTGGAATTTGCAGGCAGAGTGTTTTTTCACCGACCCGATAAATGGCCGGAATTGATTTTTCGATATTTTTTGTCGTCTTTTATTCAATTTTACATTACCGTAACCTTTGCCGTTATTTTATGGCCATATTTGCCGTTTTTTTCCTTTTCAAATAAAGGAGCTTGGATTACATTGATGTTTATATTTCTGTTTTCATCAGGTTATTTTTTGTTGAAATACTTCAGCAAAAACGAAAAGAAGATTGAATTTTTTTTAAGAAAAAAAGTTTTTGATAAATTTTCATTTCGAACTGAAACGACTGCTTATGTCAAACTAAATAATTACGAATTAATGAGCATAACCGTTCTGGGAATACTACGTTACCTGGTTTTTACTTTTCAATTGCTTTTGGTTATTCAACAAGTTTTACCCTACAATGTGGAATTAATCACCCTCGTTTCTTTTATTTCTGCCTATTATCTTCTAACCAGCGTTCTACCCATGATTTCCTTACTGGAAATTCCGCTACGATCCTGGATTGCCTATACCTTGGCCGGACCCGCAGGAATTTCATTGGTTCACATCACATTTTCGGTAACGTTTATTTGGTTAATCAACATCCTGATTCCTTCCATCGCCGGCATGCTGATTTTTGTTTTTCGCTTTAATCCTGAAAAATGGAGTAAACTATTGGAATTAAGAAAAAAAGAATCATGATTGTTTTTTTCATCATAATGCAGTCCTCGTTAATCTTTTGTTACTTTTTTCTCTGGTTCATTTTTTTTGTGAAGTGGAGTAGAAAATATAAAAAAGGTTCCAATATTTTTCCCTTACCGGCAACATGCATTGTTTGTATATACAATGAAGAACAATACCTTCCATTATTTTTAAATGACATAAAACATTTTCTATCTTTAAATCCCAACAATGAAGTGATTTTTTATTTAGACGGTTCTACCGACCGTTCGGAAGAAATTATTCGCAACTTTAAATACGAATGTGATACCGATAAGATTACCATCCTCACTCATCCGATAAATCTTGGAAAAAAAACGGCCATCAACGAATCCGTTAAGCTTGCAAAAAATAACCGGATTTTACTCAGAGATGCCGATACGTTTTCTAAAGACAATCTCACTAACTCATCAGAAATATTTCCGGACCATCAATCCGGCTCTTTGATTGCAGGCAGTGTTCTGATAAAAAATGAAAATGATTTTCTTTCTGCTTTCCAGTTTTTGGAAAGTTGCGTTATGAGCGTATTTTCCGCAGGTAGTATGGAATTAAATATTCCGGCCATGATTTCTGCATCAATTTTATGGTTCAATAAAAACGATTTCTTAGACCTTAAACCTTACAAGCATAATATGCACATTCGCAGCGGAGACGACATGTTTTTGCTGGATGCTTTTTTGAAAAATAAGAAAATAATTATCAGTAATCCGAAACTTATCGTCTATACTCATCCCCAAAAAACATGGACGGAATTCATCAAACAACGAATGCGTTGGGGCGGAAAAAGTATTTTTTTAAATAATCCGTACAATAAAGGATTGGCTTTATTTTTATTCATGATAAATTTATCCCCTCTTATATTCATGTTTATCGAAAAATTAACCGCTTTAGGCTTATATTTTTACGGAATTAAGTGTATAATTGATATTTTGTTTTTATTTTTAACACTTCAAACAATTAAAGAAAAAGCAAGCATGCCGCATATTTTGGGTTCAGTAATTTTATATCCTCTATATTTTGTTGTTACATCCTTGATTTCCCCGTTCCATTATGTTTTTCAAAAGAAATAAAAAGGAATACATAAAAGGGTCATCTCTGACATTAGAAACATGGAGGAAGTTCAGAAAGAAAGGTACGGCCATGTTTGGATTATTCATCATAATATTTGCCGTCATCATTTCCATTTTGGGGTACCTTATCACTCCAGATCCCACACCATACGCCAATGATCAAAAACCCGAATTAAATACTAAAAATCCCGGATTTACGGCTAAAATGATTTTGGTATCAAAAAACGAAAAAGTACCCGAACAAGATTTCCTTGATATCATGATTTTTGGCAAAAACTTACCTTATAACTCTGTGGTGTTTTACAACTATACCTTGCGTCATGATAAACTGATTTACGAGGAATATACCGGAAGAGAACCCAATAACGGCACGCGTAAGAGTTTGTTATTGGCTGATATCATTGATGCCATCGATAAAGAAAAATACTATCGGTTCGATACATTAAATAAAAAAATAATTTATCATTCCCTCATTTCAGACGGATTAAAGACAGTGACCATAGATGAAGCGCTGGAAAAAATAAGAAAAGAGCATATTATCTATAAAAAATACATTTTGGGAACCGACATTATAGGCAGGGACTTTTTGAGCCGTTTGATAATAGGAACCCGCATCAGTTTGAGCGTGGGTTTTGTGGCCGTAATCATTTCCATTTTCATCGGGATATTTTTAGGAGCACTGGCCGGATATTTCGGGGGAATGACGGATAAAATCGTCATGATGATCATAAACATTGTATGGAGTATTCCAACGCTGTTGTTGGTTATTGCCATCACTCTGATATTAGGTAAAGGCATTGTTCAGGTATTTATCGCCGTAGGACTTACCATGTGGGTGGAGGTGGCTCGCATAGTGAGAGGACAGATTCTCAGCATACGGGAAAAAGAATTTGTGGAAGCGGGTAAAGCATTGGGATATTCCAATTACAGAATAATATTTCGCCATATTCTTTCCAATGTTATGGGTCCCGTTATTGTAATGGCAGCCAGCAATTTTGCCGCAGCCATTTTAACGGAAGCCGGACTGAGTTTTTTGGGAATCGGCGCTCAACCTCCTGTTCCTTCCTGGGGAGAAATGACCAATTCACACATGAACTATCTTTTGCTGGGAAAACCTTATCTGCCGCTGATTCCCGGCTTTGCCACGGCCTTGCTCGTTCTTTCGTTTATGCTGGTGGGCAACGGATTGCGTGATGCGCTCGACACCCGATCATTGGATGATAAACCCATTTCCAATACCTGATGGAATTAAAATCATGCTCTAAAAATTTTATTTTTATTTGTTTTTTTTACTTCAGTATCGTTGTTTTTTTTTACAGTCAAAGCACGCCTCCATTAAATCGTATCCTTTTTATTTTCGACGACAGCTACAGCATGTATGCGCCATGGAACAGCAACGTAAAAATAGACGTTGCCAAAAAAGTTATGGCCGATTTTCTGGACAGCTTAAAAAACATACCTAACCTTGAAATTGCACTCCGCTGTTACGGACATCAAACCTTTTTTCATCCGAACCGTGACTGTGAAGACACCAAGTTGGAAGTGCCCTTCGCACCCGCTAAAACCAATTATCAAAAAATTAAAGATGTCATCAAAAAACTGGAACCCAAAGGTACCACGCCCATTGCCTACAGCTTAGGAAAATCGACCGATGATTTTACCCCCTGCAATAATTGCCGAAATATCATTATCCTGATAACCGACGGTATTGAGGAATGCGGTGGCAACCCCTGTGCCGTGTCGCTGGAAATGCAAAAAAAAGGAATTTTTCTGCGGCCGTTCGTTATCGGCATCGGATTAGACGTTCAGTTTGCCGATGTTTTCGGTTGCATGGGCAAGTTTTACGACGTAAGTAATGAAGCGAATTTCAAAGATGTTTTGTTTTTGGTGCTTACGGAGGCCATAAGCCGAACCACCGTGGAAGTGGATTTGCTGGACATCAATAAAAAGCCCACGGAAACCGACGTAAACATGACATTTTATGAAGCCGGCACCAAAAAAGTGGTATATAATTATTTGCACACCCTGAATCATGCCGGAAGGCCCGATACCATCATACTGAATCCCGATATTAAATATGATTTATTGGTTCACACCTTACCTCCCATCAATAAAACAAATATCCGTATCGAAAAAGGTAAGCACAACATCATTTCATTGGATGCCCCTCAGGGTTTTCTGAAAGTGGAAATGCTGCCACCTTATCCGGAAAAATTTCCCAAATACCTCATTCGTAAAACCGGACAATACCAAACCCTTGACGTGATGGATGTACAACAACAACAAAAATTAATCGTTGGTCAATATGATGTGGAAATTTTAACCTTACCCCGAATCATCATTCAAAAAAACGACGTACGTCAAAGCAATATTCACACCATAAAAATTCCTTCACCCGGAACCCTTGTCATCCGAAAATCGGAAAAAGGATTCGGAAGTATATATACTGATGACGGAAAACGCGTGGAATGGGTTTATAATCTGAATCCGGAGCAACCTTACGAACAAATTAAACTCCAACCCGGAAATTATAAGCTTTTATTCAGAAAAGAAGCAGAAAACAAAACGTTAAAAACCATTGAAAAAAATTTTGAAATAAAAAGCGGACAGTCCATAAACTTGCAGCTTTAAAAATGATATATTTATCCAAATATTCCGACAGCGGAAAAAAAGATACGCGTTCCGGGTTTGGTGCAGCTTTACTTGAACTTGGTAAAACCAATCCGAACGTAGTGGCGTTGTGTGCCGACCTCACGGGTTCATTAAAAATGGATGCTTTTCAAAAAGCATTCCCCCAACGATTTTTTCAGGTGGGTATTGCCGAAGCCAACATGATGGGTATAGCTGCCGGGCTTACCATCGGAGGAAAAATCCCCTTTACGGGAACTTTTGCCAACTTCAGCACGGGCAGGGTTTTTGACCAAATTCGTCAAAGTATTGCCTATTCCCACAAAAACGTCAAGATTTGTGCATCACATGCCGGGTTAACCTTGGGCGAAGACGGAGCTACGCATCAAATTCTGGAAGACATCGGTCTTATGAAAATGCTTCCGGGCATGACGGTTATTAATCCCTGCGACTACAATCAGACCTATTTAGCTACCCTGGCCATTGCTGAACACTATGGTCCGGTTTATCTGCGATTCGGAAGGCCGGCCGTTCCGAACTTTACTTCACTTGATTCGCCTTTTGAAATCGGAAAAGCCCTTCATTTAAATGAAGGAAAGGATGTATCGATATTCTGCACGGGCCATCTGGTTTGGAAATCCATTGTGGCTGCCGATATATTAAGCAAGGAAGGCATATCCGTGGATTTGTGGAATATACACACCATCAAACCCATAGACCGCGAGGCCATACTGCAATCCGTCGGAAAGACCGGTTGTGCCGTATCGGCCGAGGAACATCAGAAAAACGGAGGCCTTGGCGACAGTATAGCTCAAATTCTGGTTCATGAACATCCTTGCCCCATGGAATACGTAGCCGTGGATGACCGGTTCGGTGAAAGCGGCACGCCGGACGAACTGATGGCTAAATACAACCTGGATGTGCCGGATATCATCCATGCGGTAAAAAAAGTACTTAAAAGAAAATGAAAAAATTAACTTTATTTTTTTTAATTATATTTTTGACCGCCTGTCAAAATCAAACCGATAACGCGGGTATTAAAAACCGGGAATCAACCAATGATAGAACTTCGGGTATTTCCTCAGAAATAAAGGAAGAAGAATCAGCTTCAGATACTTCCGCAACAGTTGAAATGCCGCTTTACCTTGCGCAATGCTCGGAACCTTTCATGGCGGCTTATTTTTTTGAACATAAAATACGGCTGATTTTTCCTGAAAAAACCGATTCTATCATTAATATTGGAAAATCCATTGATTGGAACACGGATTTTGAGGGTAAATTTATATCCGTAAACAATTTAAATATTCGGTTGTCTGTAAAGAACAAACCTTGTATTCACCCCGGAAGCGGTGAAAATTTGGAAAAAATGGTTACATTTGTCATAAATAACCTGGATTATAAAGGTTGTATGAAAAAATTAAATTAAAAAAGAAAATTATGTTATCACCCAAAATAAGTCAGGCGCTGAATCGCCAAATTCAATTGGAAGCCGAATCTTCTCAGTTCTATCTATCTATGGCCAGTTGGGCCGAAACGCAAGGCCTGAATGGCGTTGCCTCATTTCTATATGAACATGCCGATGAAGAACGCATGCACATGCTGAAGCTCATTAAATTTGTTAATGAACGCGGCGGTCATGGTTTGGTGCCGGCCCTGAAACAACCGCCCACCAATTACAAATCGGTGAAAGCCGTTTTTGAAGATATTTTAAAACACGAAATAAAAGTTACCGCGGAAATCAACAACTTGGTGGATGTTACCTTAAAAGAAAAGGATTACACCACCCATAATTTCCTTCAATGGTACGTGAGCGAACAAATTGAAGAAGAAGCCCTTGCTCGCCTGATCGTTGATAAATTAAAACTCATCGGAGACGATAAAAGCGGCCTTTACTTTTTCGATCGCGACATGCAAGCCATGACGGGAAAAAAGGAAGATGAAAATTCACAAAACGAAAAGTAATTTTTTTATATTACAGCCGGTTTAGTCATTACTCAATTCTGTTTAATCTTATAAAATCTTACAAACTACTCAACTAATTAATTACGTTAGCGGCTAAAAAAGTTTATTAGCGGTATAAAATCACTTTTGTTTTGAATTAACTTCATATCATGAAAATTTCAATTTATTTTTATCTTTTCCTAATATTTTTCGGAACCTTTGCTTTCTCTCAGAAGAACAGTAAAACAAACTCCGAAAGTACCTACCCATCTCAATTTGTAATAAAAAAACAAGACATTGAAAACTTATATAAAACCCCGACCGGTAAAAGAGTTAATTCAAAGAATAAATATTTAAAAAATTCAATGGTTTTATTTAACAATCATGTAGGTGAAAATATTCAGATTAAACTAAAATTGGATCATTTTAAAGACTCGGAACTTATATTGCAAAAAAACGGAAGCTCCTCGCTTATAGTTTTCGTTATAAGCGACAAGCATCAATTATATTACACCAACAATCTTAACGGAGATTTTTCTATGGATAATACGGGCAATGTGATTATGAAAAAATGCTCCAAAGATGATATAGTATCTGAATAAATCATAATGATATGAAAAAAATAAAACTATTTTTTATATCTATATTTTTCATTTCAGGATTAACTGCTCAAATTCCCATACTTGACAGCGATCCAAGCGTAACCAATCGGGTCATTTATTTGGATTTTGACGGCCAGGTGGTTACCGGAACATCCTGGAATACGTCAAACAATACGCCCACCATTAATGCTGCCCCCTCTACCTTAAGTAATGCAAGCATTATTCAGGTGTGGAAAAGAGTTGCGGAAGACTATCGTCCGTTCAGCGTTAATGTTACAACCGATGTGGCAAAATTCAATGCCGCACCGGCCAACAGAA
>FQKF010038966.1_pt1 | contig 13044 bp, 5 predicted proteins | sample 1504521 | NCBI WGS metagenome assembly FQKF01 (sample SAMEA4475357, study PRJEB15587) | soil metagenome | biome: Soil; feature: Field | place: India | collected 2015-03-11 | depth 0 m
GAATGATATTTCCATGTGTGGGCTTGGCCAACATCCCGTTTTCTGCCATTTTCAAGCATAAATCCCAGGCCGAGACACCATCGCTTTCATTAATAACTATAGCGTTTAATAATCCTTTTCCTCTATAGAGTTGAATAATTTCAGGAAATCGTTGTTTAATTTTTTCAAGGCCGGCACGAAATTCCATACCCCTTTGGTTAGCATTATCGGCAAGTTTTTCTTCTTCCAATACTTTTAATGCCTCCATGGCTACGGCACAGGCCAGGGGATTTCCTCCGTAGGTACTGCCGTGTTCTCCGGGTTTAATCACAAGCATCACCTCGTCATTGGCCAATATGGCGCTTACGGGCATCATTCCTCCGCTTAACGCCTTACCTAATATTAAAATATCGGGTTTTACACCCTCATGGTCGCATGCCAATCTTTTACCGGTACGTCCTAATCCGGTTTGAATTTCATCGGCAATCCATAACACATTATATTTCGTACACAGCTCACGTACTTTTTTTAAATATCCATCATCAGGCACAATCACTCCGGCCTCTCCCTGAATGGGTTCCACCATAAAAGCAGCCACATTCGGATTTGCATTCAAAACATGCTCCAAAGCCGAAGGGTCATTGTAAGGTATTTTTACAAATCCGGGCATAAAAGGACCAAACCCCCCGTAGCTGCTCGGATCGGTGCTGGCCGAAACGGCAGCCAGCGTCCTACCCCAAAAATTATTTTCGGCAAAAACCACAACTGCTGCATTTTCAGGAACTCCTTTTACTTCATAGGCCCACCTTCTGGCCAGCTTGATGGCCGTTTCACCTCCCTCCACGCCGGTGTTCATGGGAAGCACTTTGTCGTAACCGAACAGACCGGTAATGTATTCGGCATATTCTCCCAACAAATTATTATAAAATGCTCTTGACGTAAGCGTCAGTTTCCCGGCTTGTTTTTTTAAAACTTCTACAATACGCGGGTGACAATGCCCCTGATTGACGGCGCTATAGGCCGACAAGAAATCATAATATTTTTTACCCTCAACATCCCAAACAAATACGCCCAGACCTTTTTCCAATACAACAGGTATCGGGTGATAATTATGGGCATTGTATTTTTCCTCTTTTTCAATATATACGCGCGTAAGGTTTTCCGTTATGGTCATACATTAGCAAAAGTATGAATTTTACTTAGACAGCGTTATTAACTTTTCCGTAATTTCATGACTAAATTATTTTTTTGAATGTTCTTCAAAAGCGTAGGGGCAACCGATACGGTTACGGGATCAAGGCACATCATCACCAGTTCCGACCAATCGTTTAAAATATTGCTCGATTTCGGCCTTTTTCAGGGAGAAGGGAATAAAACGGGCGAACTAAATCGCCATTTCGGATTTAATCCTTCCGAAATTAATGCCGTCTTGCTTTCCCATGCGCATATTGACCACAGCGGAGCATTGCCCATGCTGGTAAAAAGCGGATTTAAAGGGAAGATTTATTGCAGCGAAGCCACAAGGGATCTATGTGAAATATTATTGTACGACAGCGCTGAAATTCAAGAGAAAGACCTTGAATTCGTCAATAAAAAGAGAATTGAAAAAAAACTCCCTCCCATTGAACCTCTTTATACTTCGGAAGATGTAGAGAAAACCTTATCCCAATTCTCAACTATTCCTTTCGAAAATGAATTCCGTTTGGGACCTTTTACCGTTATTTTTTACTCAAGCGGACATATTCCGGGTGCTTCATTTATTAAAATTTCGGAAAATCATACCCGACTTTTATATTCAGGTGACATCGGCCGCTATAAAGACATGTTAATGAAGCCCCCTCGTGTTCCGGCCATGGCCGATTATCTTATTATGGAAAGTACCTATGGCGGTCGTTTTCATAACGATCCGGAAAGTACTTTAGATGTATTCAGACAAATTATTGAAAATGCTTGCTACAAGAAAAAAGGCATTTTAATTATACCCGCTTTCAGTGTAGGCAGAACACAGGAAATTTTGTTTATTCTAAACAAATTATTTAATGAGAAATTTCTAAAAAATTCTTTACCTGTATTTGTAGATAGCCCATTATCTTCTGATGCAACCAAAATCTTTCATAAGCATCGTTATACGTTAAGTAGAGAGGTTGAAGACGTATTAACATCAGATTCTACGCCCTTTGTGTTCCCTACATTAAAATTCACCTCCGATGTTAAGGACTCCATTCAAATCAATCATACTGCTCCTCCTTTTATAGTAATTGCCTCTTCGGGAATGATGGATGCCGGGAGAATAAAACATCATTTAATTCAACGTCTTCCCGATGAAAATAATACCGTATTACTGGTTAATTATATGCCTGAAAATTCTTTGGGAAGAAAATTATTAAAAGGCGAAAAGGTTGTAAGAATCTTTGGAAAAGACGTAGAGGTAAAAGCTCAAATTCACTCCATGGATTTTATGAGCGCTCATGCCGATCATTCCGAATTGCTTTACTGGGCCAGGCCGCTTTTATCATCAACTGAATTGAAAAAAGTGTTTCTTGTTCACGGAGAAGATGAAGCCAAATCGGCACTGGAAAAAGACATTATAAAAATTCATGATAAACCGGTTATTCAACCCGTAAAGGAAAAAACTTATGAACTTAACTGATATAACCATTTATACCCTTACTCTTTCGCCATGTATTGACAAAAGCACGCGTGTAGATAAATTTGTTCCTGAAAAAAAATTACAATGTGAACATCCGATTTTTGAACCCGGAGGCGGCGGACTTAATGTTTCTAAAGTATTATCAAGGTTTGAAATAAGAAATAATGCCGTTTATATTTCCGGCGGTTATACCGGTAAAATGCTGGATGAAATGCTCAGATACGAAACCTACACCGCCATAAAAATTGAGTCGAAATTACAAACAAGGGAAAATTTTATTGTTTATGAAAAATCATCTCATTTACAATACCGATTCGGTATGCCCGTAAATGAAGTTTCCGCACCCGAACAAAATAAGATTATACGTCTATTAAAAAATGTAAACACCGACGGATGGCTCATTATCAGCGGTTCCTGTCATTCTGCCTTGTCGGGAGATTTTTTCAAAAGCATTTTTTCCATTGCCCGTAAAAAAAATATGAAAATATTTTGCGACACCGATCGCCATACGCTCAAAAAAATTATACCGCTTCGTCCTGATTGGATTAAACCGAATCGAAACGAATGGCTTCACTATTTAGGTAAAAAAGAATTAAACGAAAAAGAATGGATTAACACCGGGATTCAAAAAGCTAAAAAAAACAAAATAAACATTGTTGTTTCCGACGGAGAAAAAGGCGCCTGGTATTTTCAATCCGACGGAACGGCTTTTTTCTATCCTTCACCCTCCGGCATTAAGGTCAGAAGCACGGTCGGATCGGGCGACTCCATGGTGGCAGGAATAGTGATATCATTATTAAGAGGACATCCTCATGCGGAAAGTGTTCGCTTTGGAATGGCTTGTGCCATCTCTACGGTAATGAATCCTGAATCGGAATTTTGTAAGCCAGGTCAAGTGAAGCAATGGGTAAAAAGAATTCATTACATAAATCCTGTTTAATTTTAAAATAAACCCTTACTTTCTTTAAATGAAAATTTAAACCGGTAACACTTTTAAAAAATAAGTTTTCACTATTTTATTTTGATTAATTTCGGAGAATCCTTTTTAGGGATTTAAACAATTAGAGATATTTTTTTATATAAATATTTTGATTATTAACTATTACAAACAATTACATTTCTTATTTTTACTTTGTAACAACATGAATAATCTTAAATATTTATTGTACTTAGCAAATTTTGCATTGCTTTCCCAGACGCCGTCCGTTAAAGATGCTGCCGTGGAGGGTTACGTTTTATCACAGAACTCGCCTCCTCAATTTACCATTGCGTGGATTCCAAATGCTACTTCAACCGGATATACCATTTCCAAAAAACTTAAAAGCAACAATACTTGGACAACGCTGGCGACGCTTTCGGGTACTGCAACCCAATATGTAGATAACACTGTCTCCGCCGGTATAGAATATGAATACAGTATCATACGAAGCGGCACTACCGGAACGGTTAATTACAACGGATACGGCTTTGTTGCTGCCGGTATCGACATTCCTGCCAAACATTTCCGGGGTAAATGCATTTTAATGATTGCCAATACCCTTACCCCGGCCCTTCAGCCTGAAATTAACCGCTTTATTCAGGACATGGAAGGCGACGGCTGGCAGGTTATACCGGCATATACGGCTACTAACGCTGCCGTTACCAGCGTAAAAAATCAAATTCAAAACATCTACAACCAAGATCCGGCCAACACGGTTTGTCTGATCCTTTTGGGAAGAATTCCGGTTCCCTACAGCGGTGCCATGGCTCCGGATGCTCATCCTGATCATTACGGAGCATGGCCGGCCGATGTGTATTATGCTGAATTAGACGGAAACTGGACGGATGCGGTAGCCAATACTACCCCTACAAACCCGCCTCGCATCGTCAATGTTCCGGGCGACGGAAAGTTCGATCAAACCTATCTTCCCGGTACCACCGAACTTCAAATCGGACGCATTGACCTTTCATCCATGCCTGCCTTTACGATTTCCGAAACACAGTTAATTAAAAACTACCTGGATAAAAACCATGACTACCGAATGGTAAATTTCACTGTAACGGAAAATGGCCTGGTGGACGATAATTTCGGATACTTTAACGGAGAGGCCTTTGCCGCCAACGGTTGGAGGAATTTTTCTTCGCTGGTTGGCCCCTCGTACGTAAGCGCATCGGATTATTTCACGACTATGTCGTCGTCTTTTCGTTTATGGTCCTACGGCTGCGGCGGGGGAAGTTATACCAGTGCTTCCGGAATTGGTACTACCACAAATTTTGCTACATCTAATCTTCAAGGTGTGTTTACCATTCTTTTGGGTTCCTATTTTGGTGACTGGGATGTTAGTAACAACTTTTTACGAGCCCCGTTATGTTCAGGAAAAATGCTAACATGCTTCTGGGCCGGCCGGCCGCACTGGTGGTTCCATCATATGGGGCTTGGAGAAAATATCGGTTATTCGGCACGCATTACTCAAAACAATCAGATTAATGGTACTTATGTTCCCGGAGGTTTTTTTAATGGCGGTGTTCATGTGGCCCTTATGGGAGATCCCACACTCCGCCTACGCATGGTTAAGCCCCCCCAAAACGTTACCGCCACATTCAATAACCATAATGCCATCATCAACTGGTCACCTTCCACGCAAACCAATGTTTTGGGGTATCATGTATATATGAAAAACGACACCAATAACACCTATGTTCTTTTAAATAATACTCCCATAACCGGAAATTCCTATACCCATGCCTGCCAGCCCTACCAAGCTACCTATACTTATATGGTTAGAGCGCTTACCTTGGAAAATACATGGTCAGGGACTTATTTCAATTTAAGTCAAGGTGTATCCGACACGGCTTATCATTCTGCGCCGATTACGATTTATGTCACACCTACCGTAATTTCAACCCCTACTCCCTTCGTATATCAATTTTCAGTCAATGCTGCCGGAACGTACTCTTTCCACTGGCAATTCGGAGACAATAACTCCTCTACCAATCAAAATCCCATCTACACCTACACCGCCAACGGAACCTATATCGCAACCTTGATGGTTATGAACGGATGTAATTCCGTATCTTATAATTTCACCATTCAGGTTACGGGTGTAGATGCAAAAGATAACCATATTGAAAACGGCGGCTTTCATATTTGGCCCAATCCGGCTTCAAACGTTCTGAACCTTGAAACAACCAAAAAAAATCATTCATTCCGAACATGGAAAATTAAAAATCCTGAGGGAAAAACCGTTCTGCAGGGAAAAGCATTAAACGAAAAAACTTTCCAGATTAACATTCAAAAACTGCAGAAAGGAATTTACTTCCTGATTATGGAAGCGGACGGAAACGGTGTGAATGAATGGAAAAAATTTATAGTAGAATAAATTTTGGCTTTCTTAATTATTAAGATATAAGCCACGGACTTAGCCATCTCTCTGCTTCATCCGGGTTCATTCCTTTTCTGCGGGCATAATCCGCCAGTTGGGACTTACTGATTTTGCCCACACCGAAATAATGCGATTGCGGATGTGAAAAATAGAGTCCTGACACAGCAGCTGTTGGATACATGGCCAAATTTTCCGTCAGTGTCAAGCCGATTTCCTTTTCTACATTTAATATTTTCCAGATGGTTATTTTTTCAGTATGATCGGGCTGAGCCGGATAACCGGGAGCCGGACGTATACCCCTGTATTTTTCCTGAATAAGTTCTTCATTTGTGAAATTCTCGTTGGGTGAATAGGCCCACCATTCTTTCCTGACGCGTTCATGCAGGTATTCGGCCAGGGCTTCCGCCAGGCGATCGGCCAGGGCTTTTACCATAATGGCAGCGTAATCATCGTGCTTCGCTTCAAATTCACGGGCTTTCTCTTCGGCACCAAAACCCGCACAACAAGCAAACATTCCCACATAATCCTTTTTGCCTTCCTTGAAAAATTTTTCAGGAATAATGAAATCAGCCAATGCAGTATTAAACAATCCTTCGGGTTTTAGTGTTTCCTGACGCAAAGTGTGTAACTTGAATTCAGCACCATCCGGTGTAAATGCCACGATATCATCCTCTTCGTTAGAGTAAGCTTCATAAAAACCAATGATGGCACGTGCTTCAAACCATTTTTCATTGATAATACTCTCGAGCATTTTTAAGGCATCCTTATGCAATTTTGCGGCTTCGGTTCCTTTTTGCGGGTCCTTAAGAATTTTCGGATACGATCCTTTCAATTCCCAACTGTGGAAGAAAGGAGTCCAATCTATGTAGGGTACTATATTTTCAATCGGTATATCATTAATGGCTTTCTTACCCAAAAATGCCGGAACGGCAGGAACATAATTTTCCCAATTTATATTGAATTTATTCCTGCGTGCTTCATTTAAATTCACAAATTTTTTGGAATCGGCATCTTTGGAAAAATTTTTTCTTATTCTTTCATATTCCTCCTGAATGGATTCAACGAATGACTTTTTCAAATCATTGTTTAATAAATTACCAAGAACGGGAATGCTCTTACTGGCGTCGTTCACATGAACTACGGGATTGGAATAATGGGGTGCGATTTTAACTGCCGTATGTACTTTACTGGTTGTGGCTCCTCCGATAAGTAACGGAATTTCAAATTTATTTCTTTCCATTTCTTTAGCCACATGTATCATTTCATCCAATGATGGCGTGATGAGACCGCTAAGACCGATAACGTCCGCATGATGGATTCTGGCTGCTTCCAGAATTTTTTCGCAAGGAACCATAACGCCCAGGTCAATAATTTCATAATTGTTACAAGCCATCACCACCCCCACAATATTTTTACCTATATCGTGCACATCCCCTTTAACGGTGGCCAGTATAACCTTTCCGGCATTATGAGCTCCCCCCGCCTTATCTTTTTCAAGATAGGGTTGAAGATACGCCACGGCTTTTTTCATTACGCGTGCGCTCTTAACCACCTGAGGCAAAAACATTTTTCCGGAACCGAACAAGTCTCCCACTACGTTCATACCTTGCATCAATGGACCTTCAATAATTTCCAAAGGTTTGGTATACTTCTTTAAGCATTCATCCATATCCTGCTCCACATATTCGTCAATTCCCTTAACCAAAGCATGCGTTATGCGTTCTTCCAGAGGTAAGTTACGCCATTCATCTTTCTTATTATCCTTAATTACTTCGTCTTTTTTGAATGACTCAGCCTTTTGAATTAAACGTTCGGACGCATCATCTCTGCGGTCAAGTAAAACATCCTCCACTAATTCCAGCAGTTCTTTATCGACCTCCTCGTATACCTGCAGCTGAGACGGATTTACGATGCCCATATCCATGCCATGCCGAATGCCATGATAAAGGAAGGCTGAATGAATGGCCTCTCGAACCACATCATTCCCGCGAAATGAAAAGGACACGTTGCTAACACCCCCGCTCACTTTTGCATACGGCAGATTTTCCTTAATCCATTTTGTAGCCAAAAAAAAGTCCAACGCATTACGTCGGTGTTCTTCCATGCCCGTTGCAACGGGAAATATATTGGGATCAAAGATGATGTCCTCCGGAGGAAAATTCACCTTTTCCGTGAGAATTTTATAGGCCCTTGCACATATCTCAATTCGTCTCTGCAAGGTATCGGCCTGCCCCTTTTCATCAAAAGCCATAACAATTAGGGCTGCCCCATAGCGCTTTATTTTTCGGGCTTGTTCAATAAATTTTTCTTCGCCCTCTTTTAAGGATATGCTGTTCACTATGCCTTTGCCCTGAATGCATTGCAATCCTGCTTCTATAGCTTCCCATTTACTGCTGTCGATCATAATGGGTACACGGGCTATATCGGGCTCGGAAGCAATTAGATTCAGAAAAGTCCGCATTTCCTGTGCCGCATCCAAAAGCCCTTCATCCATATTGATATCAATGGCCTGGGCACCGTTTTCTACTTGCTCGCGGGCAATGGAGAGCGCTTCGGTGTATTTTTTTTCTTTAATTAGGCGGGCAAATTTTCTGGAACCGGTAACATTCGTACGTTCGCCAATATTCATGAAATTGCTGTCGGGCCTTAAAACAAAGGCCTCTAAGCCGCTTAATGTTAAATATTTTTTCTTTTCAGGAACGGCACGCGGCTTACATTCTTTTGCCAATTCGGCAATTTTGCGAATGTGATCGGGCGTTGTTCCGCAGCAACCGCCTACGATGTTCAAAAATCCGCTTTTTAAAAAATCTTCAATCAAATGCCCCATTTCATGAGCATCCTGATCGTATTCACCAAACTGATTGGGAAGCCCTGCATTCGGATAAGCGCTGATAAAGCAAGGAGCTTTCTCCGAAAGTTCCTCCAGATAGGGTCTCATTTCCTTTGCACCCAATGCACAGTTCAAGCCAATGCTCAAAAGCGGGTAGTGCAACATGGAAATCAAAAAGGCCTCCACCGTCTGACCGGACAATGTGCGCCCGCTGGCGTCGGTTATGGTGCCGGAAATCATCACGGGGAGTGCTTTGCCTTTTTCTTCAAAAACTTCCTGTGCAGCAAATAAAGCCGATTTAGCATTCAATGTGTCGAAAATGGTTTCTATCAGAATAATATCCGCTCCGCCATCCACGAGACCTCGAATTTGTTCCTTATAGGCCTCGGTGAGTTCATTCCAGGTAATGGCACGATAACCGGGATTGTTTACATCCGGAGAGATGGAAAGTGTTTTATTGGTGGGCCCGACGGCTCCGGCCACAAACCTGGGCTTGTCGGGATTTTTAGCGGTAAATTCATTTGCTGCTTTACGTGCAATGCGGGCTGACTCGAGGTTGATTCGATATGCGAATGCTTCCAGCTTATAATCGGCCTGGGCAACCGATGTTCCGCTAAAACTATTCGTTTCAATGATATCGGCTCCGGCCTCCAGATACTGCTTATGTATTTCCTCTATTACATCAGGGCGGGTAATTGAAAGTAAATCGTTATTTCCTTTCAGAGGATACGGGTGATTTTGAAGAATATTCCCGCGAAAATCTTCTTCCGTAAGTTTATAACGTTGAATCATGGTGCCCATGGCACCGTCAATGACCAACACCCTGTTTTCCAAAATTTTCTTTATGTCTTTTTCCATAACAAAAAACCCTTCCGGCTCTGGAAGGGCTCAATATTTGATTTGTTTTTGAACGCTTCGTTTGCCGCTTATCTTTCTTCCGAATTATAAATTCGGAAGCACGATGTACCACCTTATTCCTAAAAAAGAACAGGTTGGGAAGGCGTCATCGGGCGTGTCCCCTCGGCCTTTCTTGATAAGCCGTAAAGAACGTTTGGCAAATTTAATTCTTTTATATGAAAAAAACCCTTTAATTTTAATATTGTTTTGAGGTCTTTATTAAAAATCGGATTTGCTTGTTTTTACGCGTTTATAGGATATGCCTTTTCACAAGGGCTTTTGTCCTATGAGCTCTATTTAGGCGACACGGTTAATCGTTTATATTCGGGGAATATTAAAAACGGACGATGGGTTTTTTTCGGTAAAGACAAAAAAGGAAAAAAATACAAATTATACAAAGCCCATCAAATAGTTGAAGACGGGAACTATCTTAACAATATAAAGCACGGATTATGGAGAACTTATCATCAATCCGGAAAATTACAATCTGAAATAATTTATAAAGATGGTTTGCCCGGTGGGCCATCTAAAATATATAACGAGGATGGAAAAATTACGGCAGAGGGCATATTGACCCCTAACGGCTTTGCAGGAAAATATGTGTTGTATGATGAATTTGGAAATAAAATCGAAAAAAATTCAGATAACAAGAACCATGAAGCAACGGTAAGATTTTACGGCGAAGTCATTCATAATGGTAAAAAAGCAGAAAACGTAAATGTTATTGTCGAGCTTTCCGGCGTTCCGATATATTCCGTTAAAACAGATATTAACGGGCGTTTCGATTTATTTCTTGATCTTCATGAAGTTTATACCATTCGCTTTGACAAGGAAGGGTTTAATGAAGAAACCATAGAAATAAACGCCAATACATATATCCAAAACGATAAATCCGCTTACGAAATTAAAGAATGGACCGTGCGTTTAACCGACAATTTGGTTAATACCGTCTCTACGGAATTTTTTCATTTACTGTTAAATAAGCCCTCCAATCGCATCTACTTTAACAAACGAAAGAAAAAGTTTGTATCAGACGGATCTTATATTAATGTTTTTACAAAGCAATTCCGTGGAATTAATAACACCACAAAAATGTTGTTGGCTCAGGCGGCAGACGACAACAAGCGTCTGGAAATTGAGAATTTAAGGATTGAAGCGGAAAAGAAGGAAGCAGAAATCAGGGCTTTAATGAAAGAACAGGAATTAAAAGAAGCGGAATTAAAAAAGAAAGAAGCCGAAATTCTGTATGAAAAACTTGAAAGAGAAAAAAAGGAAAAAGATTTGGAATTGGCTGAACAAGACAGAAAAATAAAAGAACTGGAGTTACAAAAACGTCAGATGGAAATTCAGAAAAAGCAGATGGAAGCCATGCAAAAAGAGAAAGAAATACAACAAATGGAAGTTTTAAGGAAAATACAAGAATATGAACTTAAAGAAAAACAAAAATCATTGGCAGAATCCTATGAAAATTTGAAAATACAAAAGAAAGAAGCCGAACGTAAAGCCCGGGAGCTTGAACTGGCCAAAAAAGAAAAGGAAATTCGGGATAAAGAACTTAAACAAAATCTTATTTATTTATACTTTGCTCTTGCCGGCCTCGGCCTTATTGCTTTCTTTTCGGTTTATGTATATCGTTCCCTCCAACAAAAGAAAAAGTCTAATGCCTTACTGGCATTGCAAGCCGAAGAAATCAGAGAAAAAAGCAAACTCATTGAAGAAAAAAATAAAGAAACCGAACAAAGTATTCATTATGCCAAACGCATTCAATTTGCCATTCTTCCCCTTGAAAAAGAAATCCGGTCGTATATTTCCGATTACTTTGTTCTGTTTATACCCAAAGACATCGTGAGCGGCGATTTTTATTTCTTCTACGACAAATATGCCGAACGTAAAAAATGTTATTTTGCTTCTGTTGATTGTACCGGTCATGGTGTTCCCGGCGCCTTCATGAGTTTGATAGGGAACGAAAAACTTCGTGATGCCATCGACATGCATGCAAATCCGGGAGAAATCTTGTCTGAGCTGAATCGTTATGTGAAAAGCGTACTAAAACAATCGGCCGATTCGGACTCCACACGCGACGGCATGGATGTGGCGCTTCTTTCGTTTGATTTAGACGAACATAAAAATTGGTCAAACATAACCTATGCCGGAGCACACCGTCCGCTTTGGATTATTCGCAAGGGTTCGGATAATCTGGAAGAAATTAAAGCCACCAAAGTATCCATTGGCGGACACACCCCGAACGACCAAAAATTCGCGGAACATTCCGTAACCCTGAATAAAGGAGATACGATTTATATTTTCTCAGACGGTTATGCCGACCAATTCGGAGGCGAACGAAGAAAAAAAATGATGACCGGAAAATTTAAAGAAATTTTATTAGGCATTCAGAACTTATCCATGGCCGACCAAAAAATCTGGCTCGAAAATTTCTTTCACGAATGGAAAGGAAATTTAGAGCAAATGGATGATGTGTTGGTGATTGGCATACGCAAAAATTAAATGAAAAGGAATTTTTACTTTTCATCTCATTTATTCGACGGGAAAATTTTAACAAATGAAAACCAAAAGGTTTTAGTTTTTGAAAATGCCGTTTTCCTGGGGACTGCTTCATACCAAGACGTTATACCTCAGGAAGTCTATCACTCCCAGCATATATTCACACCGGGCTTCATAAATGCTCATCATCATACCGAATTAAGTGCATTAAAACCAAAAAACCATTCCTTTAACGGAATCAATGATTTTTTTAAAGAAGTTGTTCAAAACAGACATCAAGTTAATAGAGCAGTTTTATCGGATGCGGCGGAAAAAGAAATTGAATTCATGGAAAACCATGGCATTGTATTATGCGGCGACATATCTAATCTTAATATCACAGCAGAAGTAAAGGCTAAGTCAAAATTAAGCTTTCACACCTTTGTTGAAATAATAGGATACGATATTAATATCCTTGAAACAACTTTTAAAAAATATGCTCAAGTTACAAGTTTTTTTGAAAATAAAAAAGATACCGTATCTCTTTCTTTACACGCTCCTTTTACGGCTCATCCGATCTTATTAAAAAAGGTTATGAACCATATCGGCAATAAAGTTACCTGTATGCATTATATGGAGTCAAAAGCAGAAACAGAGTGGTATAATGGTGATAAATCCAAAATTCAAGACATTTTTGAGCAAGCGGGGTCGCTCTGTCCTGATGAAAAAGAATTTGTTGATTTTTACCGACCCGAAGTTTTCCTGAAAATGCCGCTTTCAAAAAAATTTTTACTTGTACATGGAACATACCTGATGTCTGACCAACTTCCCCATAACCATGATTT
>FQKF010054198.1_pt1 | contig 13030 bp, 14 predicted proteins | sample 1504521 | NCBI WGS metagenome assembly FQKF01 (sample SAMEA4475357, study PRJEB15587) | soil metagenome | biome: Soil; feature: Field | place: India | collected 2015-03-11 | depth 0 m
ATTAATAGTTAGCTGACTTTTACAGTTACCACATAATATAGCTAATTCGTCAAATTCAGCTCTTTCCCATGGCAATGATTGATGATTTTCCAGCTCATCATGGCATTTTATACAAGCATAATATCTCTGACAACATTTCATTTTAATGGCAATTATATCGTTATCGCCAGCATAATGAATGCATCGCGTATAAGCATCCACTAATTTACCAAACACTTTTGGGTTGAAATTATCCATACGAGCAGAATGAAAAAAAGAATTTATGATAGAGTATGATTTTAACTTGTTTGATAAAAAAATCCGGATTACTTTTTCATACCTTTTCTAATCAATGAATTAGTAATCCGGAATTTGATATCAATTATTTTCTATAATCCAGTAATCTTAAACTCAACACGTCGGTTAAGTGCTCTTCCATTGGCAGTTTTATTTGAAGCTACTGGCTGATGAGGACCATATCCTTTATAGGTTAACCTACTTTTATCAATTCCATTTTCTATTAAATATGTAACAACAGCTTTAGCTCTTGCTTCAGACAGTTTAATATTATATGCAAGACCTCCCACATTATCGGTATGACCCGAAATTTCAAGTTTAACACTTGGATTTTCTTTTAAGAAACTAATTACATTGTTTAACTGCTGAAACGATTCTTCTTTTAAGACAGCCTTACCGGTTTCAAAGAATATATTTTTTAATACTACCTTAGCACCAACAGTTAATGGCTGCAATACAAAATCTTTATTAATTACATCCTGTTTTTCTTTAGTTAAATCAATAGTACTTAAGTATAAAACATAACCTTTAGCCGTAATTTCAACTCCGAAAACTTTCTTTTCAGGTATCTGTGTTTTGTAATTACCGAGTGTATCACTCAACAAGGTAGCTACAACTTTTGCCTTTTCAGAATCAATAATTTGCATTTTAGCCATTACCCCATTTTTAGTCTCTGAGTCAAGTACCTTACCAGTAAGAATTAATGACGAATCAACAGCCAATTCACCGGGTAACACATGTAACATGGTAGGCTTTTCGTATAATTCGAATGCCAGAGGACTAATATCGTTAACAAAAACAAATTCTTTTTCGGCACCCAGGAATATAACTTTATAAATATCTACGCCACCTACAGTTTTTTCTCTATTCGATGATAAAAATCCATTTTTTCCATTAGCCTGTATACTAAAGAATAAATCATCATCGGGAGTATTAATAGGATAGCCCATGTTAATTGGCTTTGACCAGGTACCATTTTCTGTGAGGGTAGAATAAAAAATATCATACCCTCCCATGCCTGGGTGTCCCTTCGATGAAAAATATAGTGTTTTACCATCGGGCGATATAAATACACCTTCTTCATTATCGGGGGTATTAATAAGGGGTCCTAAATTCCGAGGTTTGGTCCAGCGGTCATTGGATAACATTTCGCAATAATATATATCTTTTCCTCCAATGGCACCATCTCGATCGGCATCACTAACAAAAAATAATTTTTTTCCATCGGCTGTAAAAGAAACAGAAGTCTCGCGCGAACGACGCATGTTTATTCTGGAGAAAGAACTTACACCAGACCATTTCCCCTCTTCTCGAACAACATAATAAATATTTCCATTACCTTTACTTCTGTATATAAATAAAGTATCGCCTTTAGCTGAAGAGGCAACGGCTGCTTCGTTTTTTTTACTGGTCAATCCTTTACTTAAAATTTGTGGCGGAGTCCAACCACTGGCCGACTTTCGAACATAATAAATATCTTCACTGAATTTATTATCCAATGCATTTCGTTTTTTATTGCTTTTACTATATCTGCGTGAAGTGAAATAAAGTGTTTCATGATACTTATCATAAACTGGATAAAAATCGTCGTATTCTGAATTAATATTCTCGCCCATATTTTGAATAACAACACGCTTGGGCTGCGACATAATTAATTTCCCATTCTCACATTCTTCAATTAACTTATCAATGTTATACGGCAACTTCTTAAGTCTTTTTATTGGAATAGTTGTTTTGGCTAAATTATATTCTTTAATAGCATTATCAAATTCATAATTCATGTGATATGCTCGACCTAGCTGAAAATGTATATCTTTTGACACATTATTGTCTAACTCAAATGCTTTCTTAAGGTATTTAATTGCCTCATTTTTTTCGTCAGAATATAAATAACAAATACCTAATTTGTAATTTAATGCTGGCACTTTGTCATTATAATTATAGGCTTTTAAATATTCTTTCCGAGTATCCCGATAAAAAGCAAAGCCCTTTTTATATAATTTATCTCCTTTTTTAACAGCATCCCATGCTGGTTCTGAACCTGGATTAGAGGTAATAAATGAAATTTTCTTAATACGTACATTCTCCTGGGCTGCCACAGAGAAAGTACTTAATAAAAAGCTCAAAATAGAAAAATAAATATATTTTTTACTCATAACTCCAATTATTTGCATTCTTGAATAAATTGTTCGGCTTCTTTGTAACCTAATGAATTAGCTGTTTTCCAATCGGAACAAGCGCCATCCATATCACCTATCAGTTCTTTGCAAAATCCACGGTTTAAGTATGCTTCTACTAGTTTTGCATTTAACTGAATGGCCTTATTATATTGTTCAATTGCTAAATCGTATTCGTTTTTTTTGACATAGGCATTAGCTAAATCGACATAAGCAATAGCAAAATCAGGTTTTATTTCGATAGCCAGCTTAAAATCTTCGATGGCTCCGTTTATATCATTTAACATCAATTTAGCAGTTCCTCGAATTGTAAGCGAAACAAAGTTTTTCGGTTGAATTTTCAGTAACTTGTTTACATCAGTTAAAGCTCCCTGGTAATCGGCTGTTTTAATTTTGGCATATGCTAAATTATTATATGCAGCATAAAAGGTAGTATCAAATTTTAAACAAGCATTAAAATCGGCTATAGCGGCCTGATAATCATTATTGACTAATTTTAATCTTCCTCTCTCAAAATACGATTGTGCATATGAATTCTTTTTATCAATTGCAATGGTAAAATCCGCTATAGCACCCTGAAAATCTTTTCGATATGCTTTAGTAACTCCTCGGTAATAATATACTTCGGGAATCGTAAATCCATTTTCAATGGCTTTGCTAAAGTTATCAATATCAACCCTGGCGGTATCAGTTAATAATTGAATATAACCAACATAAAAGTAGGCTTCACCTAATTTTGGATTAAGTGCCAATGCTTTTTTCAAATCATCAGATGCCCCAGTGCGGTTGTTAAGTTCAAATTTTGCTTTTGCCCTTTGAAGATAAGCCAGGTCATTCTTATTATTAGCATCAAGGCTTTCATTAAACGCAGTTAATGCTTCGTTAAACTTTTGTTGCTTTAATAAAGTAACTCCTTTATTATAAGCCAAATCGGCTTTTTTCTTTTGTTGATATGCCGTAAAACTATCGTCCTGCGAGAAAGCTAAATCAATACCAATTAAAGCGCCAAATAATAACAGACAGTATATTTTGCTCATTGTAAAATTAATTAAGAGTTGGTACACTATGCGAATTTATAACTTTTTTCAAATACTTGATTTCTTTAATTTAAAAAGTTTGAAAACTTTTTTAAAATTATGAAAAAACACTAACGTAAATTTTGAAATTGTTGCTAAATTTAAAAAAAATAATTTACTTTGATAGCAAAAAATTAAAATGATAATAAATATTGAAAAAATACAAACCTACGAAAAAGATTTTGGGATTGAAGGAACAAAAGAATTATTGAATATATTTGTAGAAGAGCAAACCTTAATGAAAGATGAATTTTTTAAAGCCATTGATAATAAAGATTACGAATATTTAAAAAAACTTGCTCATAGAGCCAAATCATCGGTTCTGGCATTTGGAATGGACAAATTACACGCTGCACTTGACAAATTTGAAAAAACTGATACAAAAAAAATTAAATATAAAAAGGCATTAGCAATAGCACAAAGGTTTGAAAAAGATATAATTACAGCAATTGATGAGATAAATAGCTATTTAAATAGAAATAAAATAGATTAAGACCATGGTTAAAACTGAGAAAATAAACAATGTATTAGTGGCATCGTTCGAAAATATGCCTCGATTAAATGCGCTGGTTGCCGAACAGGTTAAGGAAGAATTAAAAGCACTATTTAACAAACCAAACACAAAAGTAGTTATTGATTTACAAGGAGTTCAATTTATTGACAGTTCGGGATTCGGTGTATTTTTATCGGTAATGAAGGTAGCCGCTAATAATTACGGAAAATTCAAAATTTGCAATGTATCGCACGACGTAATGGAACTTTTTAAGCTTCTGAAATTGCACAATGTGTTTGATATTCATGCAAATGTTGACGAATGCCTAAAAAGTTTTGAAGATAATAAGTAATAAGAAACTACTTATTTTCAAGCATACATATTTGAGCAAACAGAAAAGTTGGTTTCTGTTTTGCTCTATTTTTATTTATAAGCTATTTACTTTTTTAATTATCAGGCTATTAAATACTGTTAGAGCTTATTTTATTATTATACGTTCAGTCCCATTACATCTTCTACGTTCAGGCAGAATCCGATCTTATATTCATAAAATTACTTTTTTTGTATCGCCAATTTTTGAAATTATATTTAATAATCGGATTAAACTTTACCAAATAAAAAATTTACTTATTGCGGGAATAGCAACCCCAATTTTTGATGATTTTTTTGATACTGAAAATAAGTATTCTGAATTTACTAATGCACAAGTCATTAATAAAATTTATGAAATGAAGCAGAATCAAAAAGATTTTCATTTTTTGCTTCAATTCATTATTAACCACATAAAATTTAAAATTGACTTTAACACTCAATATAATAAGGTAGTAAAAATCCAATCTCTATGTGAACAACAAAGAGAATCTATTTCGATTCAAGAAATAATTAATTTAAGCGAAGCTAAAGGTGGTGAATCTCTCATATTATATGCAATTTGCGCCGACTTTTTACCGTCTGAAATAGAAAAAACAATTTTAAAGCAACTAGGGTATTTTTTTCAACTAATAGATGATATTTATGATGTTACCTCTGATAAAATTAAAAATATTCACACCATACCAACCTACTATACAACAAAACCATTATTATTAAAATTACATCTTTTCAGGCAAGTAACAAACATTATATCACAAGCAGATATTATACAATTCAACAAAAAGAAAGATTTTATTGATTATATAGACCTACTAACATTTTTTGCTTCGCTCCAGTTAAGTAGAAATGAATTAAACTCAATTAAATTAGGCTTTTTAAAACATCTAAGATATTTTTGTTACGCGTTAAATTTTACTTATAGAACTAAGGCTATCTGCTTAACCTTTAAAAATTAGCATTACAAGCAGCTTTTAAATATAGCTACATTTTAAACCCGAAAAATATAGTAACAATAATTAAGTTTACATATCTGCTTTACTTTCAAGTTCAGGAACAATCAATTTGAAACCACGACCATGAATGTTAAGTATTTGTATTGACGGTTCCTCTTTTAAATATTTACGCAATTTAGTGATATAAACATCCATACTTCGAGCATTAAAATAATTGTCGTCAATCCAGATTGATTTCAGTGCATAATTGCGTTCAAGTATTCTATTTTTGTTTATACACAACAATTTTAACAGATCCGATTCTTTGGTTGTTAATTTCTGAATCCGATCTTTATAAGTTAAAGTTTGCTTTTCGCTGTCAAAAACATAGGCTCCAAGCTGAAATACTTTTTGTTCGGAAGAAAGAAGATTTTTGGTTCGGCGTAAAATAGCTTCAATCCGAAAAATAAGCTCTTCCATGCTAAAAGGTTTTGTTAGATAATCATCGGCTCCAATTGAAAAACCTTCTATAACATCTTCTTTCATTGACTTGGCAGTAAGAAAAATAATTGGCAATTCAGGCTTAACTTTTCGAATTTCTTTTGCAACAGTAAAGCCGTCCATATGAGGCATCATTACATCTAATACACAAATATCGTAATAATTACGTTCCAGAAGCTTTAATGCCTTCTGACCATCGGCACAAAGTTCAGCCTCATAATTACGAGCATGGAGATATTCCCTTAATAAGTTACCAAGGTTTTCATCGTCTTCAGCCAATAATACTTTAATTTTAATCTGATTCATAACTTTAAATATTTAGTTTACTTGAACTTTTGGTAATAAAATAGTAAAGGTGCTGCCAAACGAAGGTTTACTATCAACCCATATTTTTCCTTTGTGTTGTTCAACAATTTTTTTAACATAACTTAACCCTAATCCAAATCCTTTTACATTGTGAATATTTCCGGTAGGAACTCGATAGAACTGTTCAAATATCTTTTTCTGATTTTCCTTACTTATACCAATACCATTATCTTTCACTGATAGCAGTACATAATCTCCCTTGTTTTGCGTAGTTACTGTTATGAGTGGCTCTTTATCGCAATATTTCAAAGCATTATCCAGTAAATTGATTATTAGATTAGTTAGGTGCACTTCATCGGCTTCAATTGTAGTAATACTTGCATCCAGGTCTTTTATAACCCGACCATTTTTTGCTTTTACCTGAATTAAAAAGTTATTTAGAATTTGTTCAATTAAATCGTTAAAATGAATTGATTTAATTCGAAGTTGAAGATTATCTTTTTCAAAAACGGCCATTTGAAGCACCTTTTCAACATGAATACCCAGCCGTCGACTTTCGTCGAGTAAAAGTTTGGATAGATGTTCAATATTCTTTTGTTCCAGAGGTATGTTTTTATCGGCAAGCATTTGCGAAGCTAATGAAATGGTTGAGATGGGAGTCTTAAGTTCGTGAGTCATATTATTAATAAAATCGGTTTTTATTTCCGACAAACGTTTCTGTTTTAAAATAATATATAACGAGAATGATATAACTAAGATAATGATAATGGTTAATATAATAGAAGCACCAATCATTAAAGACGAACTTTTATAAACATAGGAATTTTCATCGGGAAAATAAATATATAAGAAGTAGGGTCGATTAAAAATATCGTTGGGGAAAAGCCGTACAATAAATTTATTATAAGTATTGCTATCAGTATAATTATCGGAACGTAGATGAATTTCTCCAGCCTCATCTTTTACAGCAAATTCATATTTTAATTCAATTCCTTTTAATAATAATTCGGTAGTAATGGTATGAACCAATAATTGGAATGGAATTCGTTCTTCAATAAGCAGGTGACTATTAATCATTCGATTTACAATACGCTCAACCAAGCGGGCTTTTTGTAAAACAGTTTGAGAATAATCAGGGATAAGTCCATTATTCTTCGATTTTGAAATAGAATCGTCTTTTAAAATTTCAGTCTTTTTTTCTTTAGGAAGGACAGATATTTTGGCATCAACCTCTTTCTTTTTATTATGTTTAAACTGTATTTCTTTATTAGTTTTCAAAAATGGCTCGCCTGGTTTGCTATTATAATTAATTGTATCAGATATCGATTGAAGTTCACCTGCAATATGATAGACTGTTTCTTCTTTCTCAAGCGACGTAACCACCTCGGCAAGTGCAGAATTAACTTGCTGGTGAAATAACATTTTGTAAAGATGTACCGAACGTTTTATCCAGATTGATTGAACTACAATCAATGCGGTAAGAGTGATTGTAACAATTATAACTAATATCCAGAAAAATGATTTTCGCATGAAACAAAATTACTCGGTCAGAATCAAAAAATAAAAAGCAAATGCGTTAAAGAGTGTTAAACAATTAAAACAATACTAAAAAAAGTCTTTAACTAATTGAACTAATTTATCGGGGTCGTTTTCTATAGAATTACCAATTACAATTATATCTGCACCTACTTTAACATATTGTTCTATTTGTTGTGCCGAGCGTATTCCTCCACCCACGAAAACAGGAATCGAAATATTTTCTTTTACCTTTTTTACTATATTAGGGTCGACAGAGTGTAATGCGCCACTTCCAGCTTCCAGATAAATAGCTTTTAAACCCAGCAAAAATCCAGCTAAAGCAGTTGATACAACTAAATCAACCTTATTAGAAGGAATAGGCATAGTATTACTCATATATTGTACCGAACTTACATGCCCTCCATCAATTAATATATAGCCAGTTGGAATTACTTCTAATCCACTATTTTTGATATAATTGGCCGCAACTACATGATTACCTATTAAGAACTCGGGATTTCGGCCCGAAATGAGGGATAGTAAAAGTAATGCATCGGCTTCTTTACTGAGCTGTAATAAGTTTCCAGGAAATAAAACGATGGGTAAATTAGTTTTTTGTTTAATTTGAATAATTAAATTATCTAAAAAGTTGCTCACCAGACTTCCGCCAATTAGTAAAAAGGGTATAGAAACTTTTTCGCAAACATTTATTATTTTGTCCAGGTTTCTTTCGTTGTACTTTTCAGGATCAATTAGTACAGTTATTAAGGTTTTTGAAGTCGAACTAATGGTATGGTAAATCATTTCTACTAAAATAGAATATTAACTTTTTAACTTATTTTTTGCACCAAACAATAACATAGCCATCGTAAGTAAAATAATGTAGATCAAATTCGCGATGACCATAACGATTATCGAGATGCCCAATTATACTCCCTTCGTTCTTGACCTCAAAGGGTAAAATGGTTAAATTATGTTTAAAATTTATATCTTGTTTATCGCATATTTTATAAAGAGCCTCTTTTGCACACCAGTGAATATATAAGTGTAAACGCTTAAGGTCAGGATTACTGGTTATGAATTCTTTATCGTTAATAAATTTATGAGCCACCTGATGAATCTGATGCGACATATACTCGAGATCAATACCTACCCTGTATTTGTGACTCATAAGCACAGATGTAAGCTGGTGCGAATGGGAAATACTAATATTATAAGAATTACAAGATAAAAATGGCTTCCGCTCTTCGTTATAAATAATCTGACAGGGCTTATTTAGTAAAATATTTATGAGCACTCGAACACTAAGCCATTCTAATTTTCGCTGGTAATTTCCAAATTTCTGAACCGTTAATAGTTCTTCTTCTGTTAAAGTAACAGCCGATATCAGCTCTTCATAAGTTTCATTAATTTCCCATATCCCTAATCGACAGTCATCGTCGACCCATTTATCCACTAATATTCCCATGTTTATTTGTCTATTTCCACCTTAATGTTTTAATCAAATGTTCGACATCGGAACGAAAAAATTGAATAACCGGCATTAATGAGTCTTTATTTGGTTGCGACGAAAAATAAAGCGACCCACGTAAAAAATGACGAATACTATCGGTAACAAAAAACTGTACCGATGATGCCGTATTACCTTTAATGTCGTATAAAATCCCAAAAACCCGATTTGAATCGATTACTATTATCTTTTCTTCAATTGCATCGGCCTTAATTGTATGTTTATAGGCAAGTTTGCGAGTATCTTCGATATATTTGGCCAAATTATTTCTAATAGGTTTATAGCTTAAATGAATTTTTCCTTTATAATTTTCAAATTCTATATTGTACCAGTAAGGTTCGGCATTTTTATCGGTATCGTTTTTTATTTTGCCATAAACAGGATACTCGAATGAAAATGGCGCATTTATGTCAGATGAAATATATTTTTTTTCAGGAAAGTCAATACGTATATAACCCATAGGTTTTGGTGTTGGATTATTATTGCAACATGCAAAAATGATTATTACAAAACATAACGTAAACAAAATCCGCATAAAAAATTTATTATAGTAATAATTATTGAATAATAAGCTTTACTTGTCGAATACGGCGTTTATCGACCGATTCGATAATAAATGTAAAATTCTTATATTGTATTTTATCACCCTTATTGGGAATTTCGCCTTTTAATTCTAAAATTAATCCAGCAAGGGTTTCAAAGTTCCCTTCTACATCATTTATAGAATCTGGTTCAATTCCAGTTACTTTAAAAAAATCATTTAGGAGAATTTTACCTTCAAACAACCATGTATTAGCCGAAAGTTTTTTGTATAGAATTTCTTCTCCGACGTCCGACTCATCTTCAATTTCGCCCACCACTTCTTCCAGAATATCTTCCATCGTAACCAGCCCCAGAGTGCCGCCATGTTCGTCGACAACTATAGCCAGGTGCATTTTATTTTTCTGGAAGTCGGCCAGAAGATCATCAATTTTTTTATTTTCGGGAACAAAAAATGCAGGTTTAATTAGTCCCTGCCAATGAAAATGGGGTTTTTCGTCGATGTAAGGTAATAAATCTTTGGCAATAATAATACCCTTGATATTATCGATGTTTTCTTCATAAACAGGTATTCTTGAATAACCCGATTCAATGACAACCGACATTAATTTTTTAAAATTGGCATTAATAGAAACAGACACAATATCGACCCTTGGACGCATAATTTGGCTCACTTCAATGTTGCCAAATTTAACTATACCTTCCAGGATATCTTTCTCGTCTTGAAGTGAACTCGATGTAATTTGTAATGCATTTGATAAATCAGTTAACGATATAGTTGGTTTAAGCATTTTAAGCCTACGATTAACAAAATTTGTAGTACTTAATAATGGATAAATAATAGGCCATAATATAGCACTAACCAAATAGTACGGAAAAGCCAATAATCGGACAATACGTAAGCTATTACGAATAGCAAATATTTTAGGCACAATTTCGCCAATAACCAGAATTACAAACGAAACCACAACCACCTGTAGCAAAAACACAATTAAAGGATGAAATTGTGGATTCACTATAGTAGCAGTAACATGGCTCGATAAAATAACAATTGTAATATTTACTAAATTATTAAGTATGAGGATAGTTGCAAGAAGTTTTTCAGGTTTTTCAAGCCATTGAATTACATATTGAGATTGCCAATCGTTTTTATTTTTAAGATTTTCTTTGTCAGCAGGTTTCAACGAGAAAAATGCTACTTCACTCGCTGAAACAAGTCCTGAAACTAATAACAAAATGAAAATGATAAGAATTTCAAAAAAAATAATCCCCAATTGCGAATAATCGTCCATTTCAATTTTATGTTATTATATAGTAAGTCACCTAATGGCTCATATAAACTTTAGTATAAAAAATTTCAAATTATTAAAATTTACTTATGAGTTAAATACTTTAGAAATTTATAAACACACAAAATTACTTTTTAGATTATACAATAATATAAAGATATGGTTAAATGAAAAAAATTATCCATTTTCATACATACCATAAATGCTACAATATGAATAATTCCTTGCAAAGATATGTACAAAATTGGATAATTTTTATTGACTATAAAAGCTAATTATATTTAAAATGGTAAATCGTCGCTAATTTCGGCTTCAGGATATGGTTCGTCAATTGGCGAATTAATTTTTTCTTCAATAGTTGATGTAGTGGAAGTTGTTGCAGCCGATTGAGTACTATCGTCGGATTTACGACCAAGCAATTGCAGGCTATTTGCAACTATTTCGGTAATGTAACGCTTGTTTCCATCTTTATCATCGTAACTACGCGAACGTATTCGACCTTCGACATATACCTGGCTACCTTTTTTTACATACTTACTTGCAAAATCGGCTAATGCACGCCATAAAACTACGTTATGCCATTCGGTAGTTGTTATGCGTTCTCCGGCTTTATTCAGATATGTTTCACTGGTAGCAACTGGTATAGTACAGGTAGCTGTACCATTTTCAAGATAACGAACTTCGGGATCCCGCCCGACATTACCTATTAAAATAACTTTATTAACTGACATAATAGTTTGAATTTAAAAGTTTAATAAAATATAACTACAATTTTATTTTTTTTGAGAAAGGTAAAAAATTATTTGCTAATGTCAAATTCTTTTTTCAAAAATTGCTCAATGACTTTTGGAACTGCTAATTTCGACATTTTTTTTAATTGAATTAAAAAATAAGGTTCGGCCAATGATTGATTAACATGTTCAACACGGATATGCATAAATGATACAAATAAAGTTTGATGGGTAAGTTGATGCTTAATAGCATCATGTTCAGAAATAACACTATAATTCACGTTCGAAAAAAATTTTTTATAAAGAGAGCTATTATCTTTTATCCACGACCATGTTTGAGGTGTTTCAAATTCATCCATCGGAAAGTCGTACAATAGTTTCCAGATATCGTTTTTCGAACGCCGATTGATAACAATATAATTATCTGGTGTGGTAATCACATAGTAATAAAAGTAGCGGAGTCTTTGTTTTTTACGATTTAGTTTCTCGGGCAATTGATTAACAATATTATCTTTATAAGCTATACAGCTTAACTTTAATGGGCACAATTGACATGCAGGATTTTTTGGTAAGCAAACCAAAGCGCCCAGTTCCATTATAGCCTGGTTAAACAACGAGGCACGATTGGGGTCGAACACTTGATTAATGAGCTCAAAATAATGATTAAATGAATTAGATGTATTTATAGGATGATGGTCGGCAAAATAACGAGATAATACTCTATACACATTGCCATCAATTACAGGATATGGTTGGTTATAAGCAATGGAAGCAACAGCTGCTGCAATATATTTCCCAATTCCCTTTAAACTTAATAATATCTTATAATCCGAAGGAATCACTCCCTTATGATCTTCAACAATACTTCTGGCAGTTTGATGTAAATTACGGGCTCGAGAATAATATCCGAGTCCCTGCCATGTTTTCAATACTTCATCATCCGAAGCATTAGCAAGAGCTTGTATGTTAGGAAACTGGTCTATAAAACGATTATAATAATCAATACCTTGATTTACTCGTGTTTGCTGAAGAATTACTTCTGAAATAAGAATTTTATAAGGGTCATTAGTGTTTCGCCATGGTAAATCGCGTTTGTGATGTATGTACCAGTTAATCAATAAATTTGCAAAATCGTTATTATATCCCATGAGCAGTAAAATATTAAAAATAAATGACAAAAATAATGACAAGGAATTTTATAATTAATTATAAAACATATATATTTGCACTCTCAAAATAGAAAAACAAATATATTATTGATAATTAAAGTTTTAAGAAAATGACAAAAGCAGACATTGTAAACGAAATT
>FQKF010000704.1_pt1 | contig 12976 bp, 10 predicted proteins | sample 1504521 | NCBI WGS metagenome assembly FQKF01 (sample SAMEA4475357, study PRJEB15587) | soil metagenome | biome: Soil; feature: Field | place: India | collected 2015-03-11 | depth 0 m
GGTGGAGCCATGGGCGACGGTGTGCACAACATACTGGAACCGGCCGTTTATGAAATTCCGGTCATTATATGCGGTAATAACCTGAGTAATTTCATAGAAATTGAAGAACTGATAAAAGAAGGCTGTGTGTTTCATATTTTGCCTGAAGAGTCGGCTCAGGATGTCATTAAAAACGTGTTGACAAATAAAACATACATTAAGGAAAAGTTAAATAAATACTTCACCTTAAAGGCCGGTGCATCCGAGAAAATGTTCGAAAAAATATTTCCCAATCGCAGCTTTGAGGTTTAAAAAATATCCTTATATTTACCCTGTTTTTTAAAGACCAATGAGAAATTTTTTAAAAATTTTCAGTTTAGGAATTTTATTGGTGTTGTTTTCCTGTAAAAATGACGACGCCAACAAAGAATCTAACGGAGGTGACTCCGCCAACCAGGTCGATACGGTTAAAACCGGCCTTTTGAATGTTGAAGGGGAAATTTTTTCTATTCCCTCTCCCATTCAAACCGCCCTTCTCATTCAAAAGTTAGGTTTAAAGTATTCCAAAGAAATGCTTCTTCCATCCAATTCGGCGGGAAAATTCAATACGGACTATGCCAAAGCCCTTGCCATGGGTGTTTTTGGGGCCGATTTAGGGTATGTTTCCATTTACAATCAAACTCAAGATGCCTTAGCTTATTTGGCATCGCTGAAGCAAATAGGGGATAATTTGGGCATTACGAATGCCTTTGATGCAAAAATGCTGGAGCGATTTGAAAAAAACATCACCAATAAAGACAGTTTGCTTGTTTTGGTAGGTGATGCTTATCGTAACAGCGATGCTTTTTTGAAGAACAACAAAAGACCCGAAATCGGACATTTCGTTCTGGTGGGCGGATGGATTGAAAGTGTATATCTTTCTGCTTCTTCCTATAAATCGAAACCATCGGAAGAATTAAAAAAACGCATTGCGGAACAAAAATATTCTTTGGACAGAATCATTCGGATTCTTGAAAAAAACAACAATATTGACGAAGCAAAATCACTTCTAACCGACCTGAATGATCTTAAAAAGACGTTTGATAATGTTAAATTTGAATACAAATTCATAGAGCCGATGACCGACACCGCTAAAAAAATTACATACATAAACAGCGAAACCAAAGTCAATATTTCCGATGATGTGCTGGGTCAGATAATTGCCAAGATCGGAGAAATAAGAAATAAAATCTGCCACATTTCTTAATCCAATCAATATGAAAAAAACGGTATTTCTATTTTTATTGCTTTTATCGGGTTTTGGAATTGCACAGTGCGACTCCATCGCTTCTCGATGCATCAAGCACATAGGAGTGAATTATATCTCCGACGGTCAGCAATATCGTGCTTTATTGTTAAATCCTGAAGAAACCGCCGAATTCCGCACCACCATGTTTTCCGAAACCATATACAGGTTCGCCGCATGCAGTGGAACCAGCGACGGTAATTTGATTTTCAGCGTATATGATCAGGATCGCAATCTGATTTTTACCAATAAAAATCATAAAAACGCTCCATACTGGGATTTTAAAGTAAAATCCACTTTTGATGCCATCATTGAAGGACGATTAGACCCCGACAGAAATCCCGGATCCGGCTGTGCGGTGCTTCTCATTGGCTTTAAGCAGAAGTAATTTTCTTCAGTTATACAAAAATTCTTACTTTTATACTTTGTGTTAAAAGTAAGATACTGTTTTTTGTACTCCCTTTTGATTTTTACATTTTCCTTTTCTCAGGAATGCGAACGATTTGTATCTACCGACTCCGTTAACATTAATGAAAGTTCTTACACAAAAACCTTATCACTTAAAACCCCTTATGAAGAAGGCCAGATACAAATAGCCCTTATTTCGCTGCATGGTAAATATTACTTAAAAATTTACACATTTAAAATCCTTTATTTTGATTTAATTTCATCCCTGGAAATCATCTCGGAAAATATGTCCATCGTTTTTAAAGATGTCAGGATGTTCAAAGCCGATCATCAAAGAGGGGTATTTATTCTTAATGTCCAGAAAAATTATATCACTACTCTAAAAAACCACGGTATTACGGAAATCATTTTTAACAGCTTAAAAGAAAGTGTTCCTAAAAAGACCTCAAAACTGATAAGACAAGTTTCGTCGTGTTTTTTAAATCAATTGAATAACCAATAAATAAAATGAGCGAACGAATTTTAAGAGCCTTAATGCAACTTTTCGCCATCATCGCACGTGTGGATGGCATAAACAATACCGGACGCCAAATCGTACAATCATTTTTAAATCAGCAGCTCAGCCAGGAACAGGTTGGCACCTACCTGGATTTATTCGATCAGTTTTTAGAGGCGCACCAGGCCAACAATAAAAAGAAAGACGGAACAGCCAAGCGTACGGCCATGAATTCCGTGAAAGTACTTAAAATTTGCGCACAAATTAACCAGGAACTGATTCAGCCTCAAAAAATCATCGTTCTTATTCGTTTGCTGGAGTTCATCTATTCCAGCAATGAAATCAGTGAACAGGAGTTTGAATTTGTTAATACGGTGGCCGAGTCTTTCAATGTTCCTTCGGACGAATTTCATCAATTGAAGCGCCTGGTAGAATTAAAAGATGTTCGTTCTTTAATAAATCAAATCAACTTTTTAGTTATCGATAATCATCAGGAAAATACTTTAGGTACAACAAGACATATATATAATGAAGGAGCTGGTGAGCCCATTGTCATTACACGCGTGCCCAGCGTTAACCTGTTTGCCATGAAAATCATGGGCCAAACGGAACTTCAATTAAACGGACAATTAATTTCCAACGAACGCATTCACATCATCAATCCGGGCTCGTCCATACGCTCCTCCAAACTAAAACCGGTATATTACAGCGATATTTTGAGCCGCTTTCTGAGCGACGAGAGTAAGCCCAAAATCACGTTTGTGGCCGAAAATGTGGAATATAAATTCAAAGGCGGTAAATTAGGGCTTCGCGGCATTAATATAGCGGAAGAAAGCGGGAAGCTCATCGGCATAATGGGAGGTTCCGGTGCCGGAAAATCTACCTTGCTGAATGTATTGAACAGCATGGAAAAACCCTCGGCGGGAAGTGTAAAAATAAACGGCATCGACATTCATCATGAAAAAGAAAAAATTGAAGGCGTAATCGGACATGTGAGTCAGGATGACCTGCTGATGGAAGAACTTACGGTTTTTGAGAATCTTTTTTTCAATGCCAAACTTTGCTTCGGAAATTTACCGTATGATGAGATTAAAAAGAAGTGCCATGAACTTTTGGCTGATTTGGGCCTTTCCGAGACCGAAAACCTGAAGGTGGGCTCGCCTTTGCAAAAAACCATATCGGGCGGCCAGAGAAAAAGGTTGAACATAGCATTGGAACTTATTCGTGAACCATCGGTGTTGTTTGTGGATGAACCCACGTCCGGGCTTTCCTCACGCGACTCGGAAAATATCATGGACTTGCTGAAAGAACTGGCCTTAAAAGGAAAATTGATATTCGTCGTTATCCATCAGCCTTCTTCGGAAATATACAAAATGTTCGACCGCCTGCTGATATTGGATGTAGGCGGCTATCCGGTGTATTACGGTAATCCGGTGGATGCCGTTACGTATTTTAAACGCCTGGTAAATCATGTGAATGCCGAAGAAGCCGAATGCTTTAATTGCGGTAATGTCAATCCGGAACAGATTTTTAATATCATCGAAAGCAAAGTGGTGGACGAATACGGAAATTTAACACACATTCGAAAAACTTCACCCAAACAATGGAATGAATATTACAAAGAACTCATTGAAAAAAATATATTTTTTAGTGGAAAACACACGGCCATACCCGAAAGTATTTTTAAGATTCCCAACAAAATCAAACAATTTCTGATTTTTACCCAACGCGACGTTAAAAGCAAACTAACCAATACGCAATACATGCTCATCAACATGCTGGAAGCCCCTTTGCTGGCTTTTATTCTGGCATTCCTGGTCAGGTATTACAATGTGGATGACCAAACCGGTATCGGGTATGTATTTCGGGAAAATGAAAACATTCCGGCTTATATTTTCATGGCCGTGATTGTGGCCTTGTTCATCGGATTAAGCGTTAGTGCGGAAGAAATCATCCGCGATCGAAAAATCAGAAAAAGAGAGTCGTTTTTAAATTTGAGCTTGGGGTCCTATTTATGGAGTAAGATATTAATTATGTTTGCATTATCGGCATTCCAATCCCTCACGTTTGTTTTGGTGGGAAATCTCGTGCTTGGAATTAAAGGCATGTGGTTCGATTACTGGCTGGTGCTGTTCACCACCTCATGCTTTGCCAATATGTTAGGGTTAAATATTTCCTCGGCATTCAATAGCGCCGTTACCATTTATATCTTAATTCCGTTTTTAATTATCCCTCAATTATTGCTGGCCGGCGTGGTGGTTAAGTTTGATAAGTTAAATCCGGTCGTTGCCGAACAAGGCGGTGTTCCCCTGACCGGAGAAATCATGGCCAGCCGATGGGCATTTGAGGCTTTGGCCGTTAATCAGTTTATGGAAAATAAATATGAAAAAAATTTTTACAAATATGACAAGGAAATCAGCATTGCCGATTACAAAAACAATTTTTGGAAAAATAAAATGGAAAATGTCATTAATCGTTTGGAAAAATCGTTGAATGCACCAAACTCCAACGAAAAAGAAAATGATTTAATGCTTTTGATAAACGAACTGAAAAAAGAACAAAATCTTAGTCCAAAGGTGAAGTGTGAATCTTTACGGGAACTGGAAGCAAGAAAATTATCCCCGGCTGTTTTGGAAAATCTTAGGGATTATTTGAAAAGACTGCAGGACTATTACATAGACCGCTCCAATTCCGCACGGGAAAAAATGAACAAAAAAATTTCCAACATGATAAAAGAAATGGGCAACGACAATTTTACCCGTCTTCGCGAGGATTATGAAAACGAAAGTTTAACGAATTTGGTTAAAAATGCCAACGACATCAGCGGTGAACGTTGTCTGGAAAAGAAAGGTCGGCTAATTCAACAAACCGACCCTGTATTTCTTGACCCTGTTGACTCCAAAATCGGACGTGCACATTTTTTCGCCCCAACTAAATGTTTTCTGGGACTTCGAATAAAAACTTTTTGGTTCAATATCCTTGTTATTTGGTTCATGAGTATGGGTTTGATTGTAACGTTATATTTTGATGTTTTCAGAATAGTTATCGATTTCTTGGGTAATTTGCCTTCTCTTTTCAAGAAAAATTAAAAATCAAATGAAAAGGATCAATATCATATCTATCGGTACTGTACTTTTATTGGTACTGGTTTATATTTTTATATACGGTAGTGGAGAAACCATCCTGGAAGTAAATACAGAAAAAGTGACGAAGAGAAGCATATCCGAATCGGTATCGGCCAGCGGAAAAATTCAGCCCGAAACTGATTTAAAAATTACATCCGACGTAAGCGGAGAGATCACGGAACTCTATGTGAAAGAAGGAATAAAAGTGAAAAAAGGCGATTTGCTTTGCCGTATTCGTCCGGATCTTTACATCAGTGCCGTGGAACGAACCGAAGCGTTGGTAAAAGGAACAGAAGCGGGCATGCAGGCAACTTCGGCCCAGTATCAACAAGCAAAAGCCAACCTGGAACTGGCAAAAAATAATTATGAACGGATGAAAAAATTATTTGATAAAGAACTGATATCCGCTCAGGAATTCGACAACGCCAAGACCCAATATGAATCTGCCCAGGCCAACCTACAAGCCCTGGAATCACAAATTAAATCAAGCAAGTATAATGTACTGGGCAATGAAGCATCATTAAAAGAAGCCCGCACCAACCTGGAACGGACTTATATTTATGCGCCGGTGGATGGTACCATCTATAAACTTAACGTGGAAAAAGGCGAGCGTGTGCAGGGCGTGCAGGGCTTTCAGGGCACCGAAATCCTTCGCATGGCCAACCTGAATGAAATGCAGGTGGTGGTGGAGGTGAATGAAAACGACATCCTGAAAATCAAAAAAGGCGACAGCGCCCTTGTGGAAGTGGATGCCCATCAGGGAAAAAAATTTAAAGGCATCGTTACGGAAGTAGGCACATCGGCCAATACGGGCAGCCTAACCACCGACCAGGCCGCCAACTATCAGGTGAAAATCCGCATCCTGAAAGAAAGTTATACACACCTGATTTCCGAAAACGCCCCCTATCCTTTCCTGCCCGGCATGAGCGCCTCCGTGGAAATTCTGACCAAAAAAGTTTTTAATGTGCTGAGTGTTCCCGTTCAGGCCGTAACGGTGCGTTCCAAAAAACAAAATCATTCAGAAAACGGAACAACCGAATCGCCCATTCAAACCGAAGAATTAAAAAATTCAACCAAAGACGAAAACGAAGAAGTGGTTTTTATTGTTCACGAAGGACGGGCCAAAAAAATAGCCGTAAAAACCGGCGTTCAGGATATGGAATACATTGAAATTCTGTCGGGACTAAGCGGAAATGAAGAAGTTATTACCGCTCCGTATTCCATTGTATCCAGATTGTTGAAAGGTGACGAAAAAATAAAAGTCGTCAACAACAAAAAAGCACATTCTGCTGAAAACAATGATTAAAGGGCTTTTAATTGAAACTTCGTCTGAAAATTGTTCGGTGGGAATTTCATTAAACGGCCATCTGATATACTGCATGGAAAACAGCAAGGAATTCAGGCATGCCGAACTCCTGCATGTTTTTATTCAAAGGTGTTTGGAAGAATGTGATTTGAAATTAAACGATTTAGAATATATCGGCATTGGCACGGGGCCAGGTTCTTATACCGGACTTCGAATTGGTTATTCCGCGGCCAAAGCCATGGCCTATGCTCTGCATATTCCTTTGGTTGGAATGTATTCTTCTCAAAGCGTGTACATGACGGCCATAGCCCAAAATCTGAAAGTGGACAAAACATACGTCATGCTGGATGCAGGCCGTATGGAAGTGTATTTGTCTGAGCATGATGCGAACGGTAATCTGATTCAGGAACCCGCTCCCTTCATTTTAAACGAAAACTTTATTTCTATGCTCCAAGCCGATGAAAAAATATTGCTGGCAGGAAGCGGTGTGAATAAAATACTCCAACACACACAACATTTAAAAAACATTTACACCCAACCCCATATCCTTCCATCGGTTCAAGGCATGGATAAAATACTTTTTGAAAAATATCAAAACAACGACACCCTGGATGTCTTTTCCTGCGAACCCGACTATCTGAAAGAATATCAGCTCAAAACCAAAAAAACGGCATGAGGATATGGTTTATAGTTTGTGTATTCTTTTTTAACTTACATGTGACGTTATCGCAAACAATTACACTTTTTGTACACCTGAAAGACGGAAATACTCTAAAAGCCATACCCTTCTGTCCGGCAAAGATTTTACCACTGAATGTATCTGCCATCAGCAATCTGGAAGGTACGCTGCAATTTAACATCCTGCCCGGAACATATACGTTGCACATCAAAAACGATTTTTATGAAGAACACACCGAAATCATAAATCTTGCTTCCGATGCATTAACGGTGAACAGGATTGTTTCATTAAAAAACAAAATTTCGGAATTGGATGAAATTGTAATATTAGCCGGTGAAAATCCGGCGCCGGACATCATCAGGAAATGCATAAAAAAAATGCCTGATTATAATCCCATGAGTCGTGAAGGATTTACAGCCAAAAAACTGGCCCGCATGAAAATCATCCTCTCCGACCGGAACGGTAATGAAGAATTCTACCGTTTAACCGACAGCGCTTCTGCAAACCGATACAAAAAATATAAAAAATTAATTCAAGACAAATACTTGTATTATTTCGAAAACGAGTCGGAACTGCGCTTTAATAAAAAAGCCGGTCTTAAAGAAAAAATCACCTATGCCAAGGCCCCTGGCTTTTCCAAATCGCCGTTTTCTACGTTTTTTGCCATTCTGCAATCGTTTGGTTTTTACGACGAAACGGTGAACATTCTGGATGTTACTTATCTGTCGCCCTTATCGGAAAAAGGCATGAAGCATTACAATTACCGGATTACCGATACGTTAACAGAAGCGACCGACACTTTTTATGTGATACGATGCGAGCCCAAAGGAAAATCGGTTTATGCTTTGCTGAAAGGGCAGGTGTATGTTCATACCACCGAACATTATCTGAAAGGCGTGGATGTGAAGCCGGCTCATCCCGAGGAAAAATTTCTGTTTGCCACCCGACAATTCTATGCAAAAAACTCCGCCGGAGTGGTATTTCCCTACCAAACGGATACATATATCCTGATACTCAACAGCGCTCTGGAAGATAAAGGGCCTGACGGAACACCCCTGTACTTCAAACTGAGAGGTGAAGTGAAATTATTTGACTTTAAAACCGATACGGTTCCCGAAATATCATCGAACATGCCCCCCTTCGAAGAAGCCGAAAAAATGCAATCACGCCCTTCGTTAACCGACTCTGATCCCGACACACTTCGGCTGAAAAATACGGAACATTATTCCGACTCATTACTTAAAGAAATAAAAGCGGAAAGGAAAATTCATTTTCTTTCGCATTTCGTAAGCGGATGGATACCGGTCGGGAATATCGGGTTGGACTGGACCGGTATATTACGATACAATTTATTGGAAGGATATGCCCCGGGAACAACTATTTCCAATCTTCCTAAAACCGGCCGTCAGTTCCTATGGTACATGGGCGGACGATACGGATTGGGCGATAAAGAATGGAAAGCAAAAGTGAGTATGGGGTATCAATGGACAACGAAAAGTAAACACATTCATTCCTTACAAGGCGGATGGATGAAAGACCTTATGGAAAACGGCTCTGTGAATGTATTTGCGGAAAACAGTTTACGAGACGATGAGGCCATTCGGAAATTTTATATTATTAGCGCCGACTATTTTAATGCATATCATTTGAAATGGAATTTACAATTCATAAAAAATTATCGTTTTACTGCAACATTATATTACATGGATGCTCGCTCAAACGTTGCATTCAGGGAATATACCAATGCTCAGGAAAAGTTTAATTACACAGGGCTTGTTTCGGAATTTCAATTTCGATTTAAGCCCGGAGAGTTTGTACTGAAAAGCGCCGTGGGGTATCTGCCCTACAATGAAAAAAAGAACAGCCCGGAAATCATACTGATTTACAGGAAATCGTGGCCCTATACCGGCGGAATGAATGAATTGAATGTAAACCGGCTGGATTTGATTTTCACTCAGGCCTATTTCCCTAATGAATTAACGGGTTTGGTTTATACGCTCCGTGGCGGATATTCCTTTGTGCCCTCTTCCTATCGCTGGCTTTATCACCATCATGCTTCGCGCCATGAGTCGTTTTCCGTGAGTTATCCGCGGGGCATGGAAACCATGTTTTTAAATGAATTCATGAGCAGCGATTATGTGCAATTGAATGCAGCCCTTTGCTTTAAAAAATTATTACCGGCGAACAAATTTTTTAATCCGCAATTGGAACTGGTACATAATGCCTGCATCGGACGCGTGCCCGACCGGACACAATACAGTGAAGTGGTTATGTCGGTGCCGGAAAAAATTTTTACGGAGGCGGGGATTCGACTACTGAAATTATACGGCACCAACTTCAGTCAGTTCGGATTGGGTGTTTTCTATCGTTACGGAAATTATGCTCATGAAAACGACAAATACAATTGGGTTTATAAATTAGCGCTTAATTACGTATTCTAATATGATTTGGCTTATTTTATGCATATTGTTAAATGTTTACATCATGCTCTTTTTCAGGATTTATTCCCGAAACGGACACGACGTTTTTCCCGTGTTGGTGTGGAATTATTTGTTTGCCTCTTTTTGCGGATGGAGCATGTATTTATTTTTATACACAGATACGGAAATAAAAAATGATTTATTAAAAAATGCTTTTTTATCCGGCGGATTATTTTTGTTAATATTTTATCTGATTTCCCTTTGTACCCAAAAATTTGGGATGAGTATGGCTTCCATGTTTAATAAATCGGGGTATATGCTGCCGTTATTGTTTTCTTATTTGGTTTTTTTTGAAAAACCGAATGCTTATCAGTGGGGCGGAAGCATGCTGGGAATATTGTCGTTGTTCTTGGCGTTGCGGAACAACAAATTTGAAAGCGGCAAAGCAAATTATATACTGCCTGTATTGGTTATAGTCGGAAGCGGAAGCATAGACACCCTAATGATGTGGAACGAACGCATGCATTTTAAAGCGGAAGCAGACCCCTTGATATTTTCTACGCTGATTTTTACGGCAGCATTTTTATTCGGGAGTATTTTTTTTATGTTTAAATACAACCCCAAACAATTCTTCGGTAAACACAATGCGCTTTTCGGCTCCTTACTGGGTATTCCGAATTTTTTCAGTATTTTTTTTCTGCTGCAAGCCATCAAATATTCATCCGTACAAAAGTCTGTTTTATTCGGCATAAACAATATAGGAATTGTTCTGATATCGATAATCATTGGATTTTTCGTCTTCCGTGAAAAGAAAACCCGTTATCAGTGGTTGGGAATTGCGGGGCTTGTTTTTAGTTTGTTATTAATGAATTTAAACTGTAATTAAAAACAAAAATTGATTGGCATAATTGAAAATTGAAAATAATTTTTTCAAAACCTCTCAAAAAGCTTTAACGTTAATGCAACAAATCCAGGCCAATATCTTTTCTAAAATATTTGTTTTCAAAACGGACATGTTCTATTTCACGATACGCTGAATTTCGTGCTTCCTCAAGCGTGTCACCCAGGGCCGTTACGGCCATCACGCGTCCGCCATTGGTCAGCCACTTTCCGTCTTCTTCCTTCACCCCCGCACAAAAGGCAAATATGTTTTCGGGTAGGACCGTCGGACATTCCAAGATTTTATTTTTTTCATACGCATCCGGATACCCTTCGGAAGCCAGCACCACCGTGCAGGAATGGCGGGGATCAACATTCAACGGAAATTCATTTAATCGTTTTTCGTGATAATATTTAAACCACTCCAAAAAATCGATGTTCAGACGCGGAAAAACGGCTTCGGTTTCGGGATCGCCCATGCGGCAGTTATATTCAATTACATAAGGTTCTCCGTTCACGTTCATCAGCCCGATAAACAAAAAACCCTCATAGGGATGTTCCTCTTTTTTCATGCCTTCCAATGTGGGCAGAATGATGCGTCTCTTCACCTTTTCCTTAAATGTTTCATCAACAAAAGGAACCGGACTCACGGCCCCCATACCGCCGGTGTTAGGTCCCGTGTCGCCTTCACCTATTCGTTTGTAATCTTTGGCAAAGGGCAGTACCTGAAAATGTAATCCGTCGGTAAAAACAAAACAAGAACATTCTATACCATTCAGAAATTCTTCAATAACCACCTTTCGCCCGGCCTCTCCCATTTTTTGATTAATAATAAAATTTTTCAGTTCAACCACGGCCTCGTCCAACTCACGGATAATCAGAACTCCTTTTCCGGCAGCCAATCCGTCGGCTTTCAGTACGTAGGGCGGTTTTCCGGTTTCCAAAAATCGTATGCCTTCATCTAAATTGTTCTCCGTTACTTCCAAATAAGCAGCCGTGGGAATGCCGTATTTTTTCATAAACTGCTTGGCAAAGGCCTTGCTGCCCTCCAACATGGCTCCTTTTGCATCGGGCCCGACAAAAACGGTGCCTTTCAGCACTTCGTCTTTTTGCAAAGAGTCCTTTAATCCCTTAACCAGAGGCTCTTCAGGCCCCACCACGATACAATCAATGTCTTTTTCCCAACAAATTTTTTTTATGAGTTCAGGGTCGGTAACCGAACCGTTAACATTCTGTCCGCAACGAGCCGTTCCGGCATTACCGGGTAAAATATAAAGTTGGTTCAGCAACTTACTTTCCGAAATTTTTTTGGCAAAAGCATGTTCGCGTCCGCCCGAACCGATTAATAGTACGTTCATCATGACGGCAACAAAAATAAAGGAAAAATAAACGAAGGTAAAAGAATATTATTAATGCTTCTTTTTATGAAAAACATTGTTACCCCGCACTCTGCGTTTGGCGCGCTCGGCATTTTGTCGTTTTAATATTGCGGCATAAAGCTTTTTTCGTTTGGTCCACTGACGGCTGAAAAGACGGCGGTTTTCACGATTTTCCTTTCGGCTGACTTTGGTTTTATGGTAAACCCACGCACTGGATTTTTTTCCAAAAAGACGCGAGAAGAAACCTTTTTTTTGGCTACGGGCAAAAGCATCGGCATGGCCGGCGCTTTTGTTTCCGGTAAATAAGTTAACTCCCGCTCTGCGCTTCTGATTGCTCCTTTCTTTCTTACGTCCGGCCTGAGCATACACCGATACTCCCGTCAAGAAAAGCAGAATAACAAACGAATATGCCAGTTTTTTAAGCAACTTTATTATATGCAAATATATTGTTTATCCCTTATGAACAAATAAAGCAAACATAAATTTCGTTGTTAAATATCAACAAAGATGTGCTTATTTTTTGCAGGAATAGACCAAACGCCATTTTCATTCCCCGAAGAGTTATTTTTTTCTGATAAAATCTTTTAAGAAGGATAGCGTTAAGTTATTTTTTTTCCACTTTAAAAAATCATTCATAAATCCCTCAAACATCAGCTCCCCTCCTTTTTCTCCTCCGTCGGGACCAAGGTCGATGATGTAATCGGCATTTTTAATCACATCCAGATTATGTTCCACCACTACCACCGTATTGCCTTTTTCAACCAGGCTGTGTAATACATTTAGAAGTTGGCGTATATCTTCAAAATGGAGCCCGGTGGTGGGTTCATCCAGGAAATAAATGGTTTTTCCTGTTTGTTTTCTGCCCAGCTCCGAAGCAAGCTTAATACGCTGGGCCTCGCCTCCGCTCAGGGTGGTGGCAGGTTGTCCTATTTTAATATACCCCAGCCCAACGTCGTTCAATACCTTTAAGGTATGACGTATGGAAGGATAATTTTCAAAAAAATCCAGCGCCTGATCCAC
>FQKF010026206.1_pt1 | contig 12972 bp, 8 predicted proteins | sample 1504521 | NCBI WGS metagenome assembly FQKF01 (sample SAMEA4475357, study PRJEB15587) | soil metagenome | biome: Soil; feature: Field | place: India | collected 2015-03-11 | depth 0 m
CGGCGTCGGGCACGAGCACGGCGGCGCTGCGCTTAGCCAACGCTTCGGCGTTGCGCGTCTGGTGGTCTTCGGCCACGTTGGGCGAGGGCACGAGCACGGCCGGCTTGCCCACGACGGCCAATTCGCTGATGGTCAGCGCACCGGCACGGGCAATGACCACATCGGCAGCGGCATAGAGCAGGTCCATATGCTCGATGAAAGGCCGTAATTGCACATTGGGCAAGCGAGCCGTTGCGCAGTCGCGGTATTGCTTTTCGTAGTAACGCCCGCATTGCCACAGCACCTGTACGTCGGTGCGTTGGGCCAACAGGTCGGCGCTCTGGGCCATGGCCTCGTTGAGCGTGCGCGCGCCCAAACTACCGCCAACGACGGCCAGCGTTTTGCAGCCTTCTTTCAGACCGTAGAAGGCCAGCCCTTCGGCGCGCTTCGCGCCGACTTCCAGCAGGTCGGCGCGCACCGGGTTGCCGGTAAATGTGATGCGCTCGGCCGGGAAGTAACGCTCCATGCCTTCATAGGCCACGCACACGCGCTGCGCCCGGCGGGCCAGCTGCCGGTTGGCGATGCCGGCATACGAATTGGCTTCGTGAATGAGTGTCGGCACGCCCATGCGCTGACTGACGCGCAGAGCCGCCCATGATGCATAACCACCTGTACCAATGGCCACATCGGGCCCAAAGTCGCGCACAATGCGCCGGGCAGCCTGCCAGCTGCGCCACAATTTGAAGGGCAGGGCCAGGTTTTGCCGCAGGCTGTTCCACGAAAGGCCACGCTGCAAGCCGGCAATGTCAATGCCTACGATACGATAGCCGGCCTGCGGAATGCGCTCCATTTCCATGCGGCCATTGGCCCCCACGAACAAGAACTCCGCTTGCGGCCGCAGGCGCCGCAGCGCGTCGGCAATGGCGATGGCCGGGAAGATGTGTCCGCCTGTACCTCCACCGCTAATTAGTATGCGAAGTTGCTTGCTCATGATTTGACCGCTTCGTCTAATTTTTCAATGTAACGCGACACACTCAGGATGATGCCCACCGAAATAGCACTAAACACCAAACTGGTGCCGCCTTTGGAAACAAACGGCAGCGTCAGGCCCGTCGTCGGCACTAAATGCACCGATACGGCAATATTGGCCAGCGCCTGAATGGTGATGAGCAGGCTCAACCCAATAGCCAGAAAGGCGCCAAAGACCTTCGGACTTCGCTTGACGAGCACCACCGTTCGAAAGAACAGCAGCACATAAAGCCCCAGCACCAACAGCCCGCCCAGTAGGCCGTATTCCTCGCAAATGATGGGGAAGATGAAGTCGTTTTGCGAATATGGCAGGTAGTTGCGCGACACTGAGTTACCTGGCCCTACACCCATCATGCCGCCGCGTGCGATGGCGATTTTGGCCTGTTCTACCTGGTAACCGCCGTTTTCGTCGTGTAAGAAGGTGTTTACGCGGCTGATCCACGTATCCACGCGCACCACATCGGGCGCCGAGCGGCCAATGGCAATGAGCAGCGCCAGCGTTACTATACCCAACAGAATGAGCAAGAGGATGTACTTGTAGTGTACCCGCCCGATGAACATCAGCACCAAGCAGGTAAAAAACAGAATACCCGCCGTCGAGAGGTTGGCCGGTGCTATAAGGCCGCAAACGAGGATGACCGGCACGATGATGGGCATGAAGGCCTCTTTGAAGGACTTGATGTAGTCCTGCTTTTTGGTCAGCTCCCGAGCCACGTAAATGATGAGGGCCAGCTTGGCCATATCCGAAGGCTGAAAGCCAAAAGGCACGAAAGGCAATTCCAACCAGCGCGAAGCGTCGTTGACGCTTCTGCCTATGGCCAGCGCAAGCACGAGTAGCGGTACAGACAAGAGCATCAGAAAAGAGCTAAACTGCTGATAGCGCCGATAATGGATGCGATGGCATAAATACACCAGTCCCAAGGCGACCACCACATGCAAGAAGTGGTTGATGAAATACGAAGTCGTGCTGCTAGCCCGCCCTTGCCACGTTAGCGCGCCGGAAGTGGAATACACCGCTAACAGGCCGATGAAGCTCAGCAGGACGACGACCATCCAGATAGCGCGGTCGCCCTTTATACTTGCTGCTATTTGTTGGACAAGAAACATAGAGGCGTCATTTAGCGGTTTTTTGAACGAGCGCCAGCACGGCGCTGCGGAATTGGTTGCCGCGGTCTTCGTAATTTTTGAACAAATCGAAGCTGGCGCATGCCGGGCTAAGCAGCACGGTGTCGCCCGGTTGGCTCAGGCGTGCGGCGGCAGCTACGGCCTGTTCGGCGCTGCGGGCTTCTTCTATGGGTTTGCCCAGGGGCTGGAAGGTCTGAAGCAGTTTGCTGTTGTCGGCGCCCAGGAACACAAAGGCGCGCACCTTTTCGCGAGCCAGCGGCAGCAGCGGGGTATAGTCGTTGCCCTTATCGGTACCGCCCACAATCCAGACGGTGGGCGTTTTCATGGCTTGCAGGGCATATTGGGCGGCTTCTACGTTGGTGGCTTTGCTGTCGTTGATCCAGGTGATGCCGTTGGTCTGGGCCACCAGCTCCATGCGGTGTGCCGGCGGTGTGTAGGTGAGCAGCCCTTCCTGTATTTTGTCGGAGTTGGCCTTCATGAGCAGGGCCATGCGCACGGCGAAGTAGGCGTTCATAGCGTTGTGCGGCCCGAGCAGTCGGCTGCCATTGAGGTCGAATACGCTTCGGCCTATGCGTATCTGCCCGTCTGTGATGTCGCGCGGGTGTAGCGCTATTACGGCGGCTCCGCTCCAGTAGGGGTGTCGGGTCATGTAATCCACGGTTACGGCATCGGCAGCGTTGTAGAGGAAGACATCGCGCGTGTGCTGGTTTTTGCGGATGCGAAACTTGGCCGCGGCGTAGCGCTCCATGTCGTAGTTGTAGCGGTCTAAGTGGTCGGGCGTGATGTTGAGCAGAGCGGCGACATTGGGCTTGAAGCGCTCGATATCCTCTAATTGAAAGCTGCTCACCTCAAGTACAAAGATGCGCGAGCGATCGCGGTTTCCCTCGCACAGGTGTTGCCCAACCAACTCGGCGAAGCTGTTGCCCACATTGCCAGCTAGATGCACGTTCAGGCCGGCTGTGCGCATCAGGTGATGCGTCAGCGTAGTTGTAGTAGTCTTGCCATTTGTGCCCGTGATGGCCACGATGCGGCACGGCCCCACAAAGCGGGAAGCGAATTCTATTTCTCCTATAACAGGCACGTTATGCGCCCTAAACGCCTTGAGCACGGGGGCGTCCTGCGGAATGCCCGGGCTTTTTACCACCCATTTCACCCGGTTCACCGAGCGGCGGCCCAATAGCCACGATAGCGTATGCCCACCGCTTTCGTAGGGGATGCCGGCGTCGTCCAAGCGTTTGCGGTACTCTGGGCGGATTTCGCTCGCATCCGACACACGCACCTCACAACCTAAATGCCGGGCCAACAGGGCCGCACCCGTACCGGACTCTCCCGCGCCAAGAATTACGATGTGTTGTTTGCCCATCACTACCGAATTTTAAGCGTAATAACCGCCAGAACTGCCAACAAAACTTGAACAATCCAGAAGCGCACCGAGATGGTAACCTCGTGGTAGCCTTCCTTTTGAAAATGGTGATGCAAGGGCGCCATTTTGAAAATCCGGCGGCCCTCACCGTATTTCTTTTTGGTGCGTTTAAAATACCACACCTGCAAAATGACCGACAGGTTTTCCACCAAAAACACTCCGCACAGGATGGGAATGAGCAGCTCTTTGCGCAGCACAATGGCTAAGGCCGCGATAATGCCGCCCAGCGTCAGGCTGCCCGTATCGCCCATGAAGACGCGTGCCGGAAACACATTGTACCACAAAAACCCGATACACCCGCCTAGCAGGCAGGCCGAAAACACCACCAGCTCGCCCGTATGCGGCAGGAAGAGGATTTTCAGATAATCTGCTGCCACCGCGTTGCCGCTCAAGAAAGCCATGACGCCCAGCGACATGATGACGATGGCCGAAATGCCCGCTGCCAGCCCGTCCAGGCCGTCGGTCAAGTTAGCTCCATTGCTCACCGCTGCGATGACGAACACCGTCATGAGTAGAAACACAATCCACACTAAGCGGCCGGCATTGTCGCCCAAAAACCATAGCAAGCGCGAGTAATCGAGTTCGTTGTTCTTGAAGAATGGTACATTCGTGATTGGCGCTTTAGCATGTACCAGTTCCTTGTAGGTGTCGGGGCCTGTCTTTACATAGACGTATTTCTTGATTTCATAGCCGTGTTGAAGGGCTTTTTCGGGTTCCATGCGCACCACCACGTCGTCGCTGGCCAGCATGGTGATGCCTACGATGAGGCCCAGCCCAAGCTGGCCGAGAATTTTGAAGATGCCTTTCAGGCCTTTTTTGTCTTTTTTGAAGACCTTGATGTAGTCGTCTATAAATCCGATGGTGCCCATCCAGAGCGTGGCCGTGATCATGAGCAGGATGTAAACGTTGTCCAATCGCGCCAGCAACAAGCACGGGATGAGCGTGGCCGCAATGATGATGATGCCGCCCATCGTAGGCGTGCCCGCCTTGAGGTTTTCGCCCTGCAGCCCCAGGTCGCGCACTGTTTCCCCTATCTGCAAGCGCCGCAGCATGTTAATAATGTGCTTGCCGATAACCAACGAGATGAGTAGCGACAGGATCATCGCCGCTCCCGCCCGAAACGAGATAAACTGAAACAACCCCGCTCCCGGCAGGTCAGTCATCTCGGATAGCCATTGAAAAAGGTGGTAAAGCATCTATGTTGATTTTCAGTTTCCTCGTGCCCGCCAAACTTGTTTGGGCGAAAAATGCCGGGGCGATTTTCCATCGCCCCCGGCGTTGTCCAAAAAAATAGTCCCTCCACTATTTTTCCTTAGCGATGGCCTGGCCCTGAGCCGTGCCATCGCTGAGTTCCAGATAGGATTGCAAGACGAGTTTATCATCGAAAGCGTGTTTGACTCCGTTAATTTCCTGATACTTTTCGTGTCCTTTTCCGGCGACGAGGATGATGTCGCCGGGTACGGCCATTCGGCAGGCGGTTTTAATGGCCTGTTCGCGATTTTCGATGGTGAGCGTGCGCATGCGTTCGTCGGGCGTGAGGCCTACTTCCATGTCGTGCAGGATGGCATAGGGGTCTTCGGTGCGCGGGTTGTCGCTGGTCAGGATGGCGTGGTCGCTCATTCGGGCGGCGATTTGGGCCATAATCGGGCGTTTCGTTTTGTCGCGGTCGCCGCCGCATCCGACGACGGTGAAGATGCGAGCGGGTCGGCGGCGGAGTTGTCGGATGGTTTCCAGCACGTTTTGCAGGGCGTCGGGGGTGTGGGCATAGTCCACGATGCCGATGCGGGGCGGTTGGCTGCTGTCCCGGATGACCTCGAAGCGGCCTTCGGCACCGGTGAGGTTGCTCAGAGCCGTGAGAACGGGCTCTTTTTCAAAGTCCAGCAGGCTGGCTACGGCGTAGGCTGCGGTGAGGTTGTAGGCATTAAATACGCCGACCAATCGGGCGTGTATTTGGGCGCCATCTATGTCTAGGTGCAGGCCGGTCAGTGCGTTGTCCAGCACTTTGGCTTTGAAGTCGGCCGGTGTTTTGAGCGCATAGGTGTAATGTCGAGCAGGCGTGTTTTGCAGCATGAAGTTGCCGTTGCGGTCGTCGGCATTGACGAGAGCGAAGGCAGAGGGCGGCAGGTCGTCGAAGAGCAATTTTTTGGCGTTGCGGTAGTTGGCAAAGGTGCCGTGGTAGTCTAAGTGGTCGTGTGTCAGGTTGGTGAACACCGCTCCGGTGAGGTGGATGCCGGCGATGCGGCGCTGATGTATGGCGTGGCTGCTGGCTTCTATAAACACTTCGGTGCAGCCGGCGTCGGCCATCTGGCGCAACAGTACTTGCAAGCTGACGGCGTCGGGGGTGGTCAGGGTACTGGGTATGGTTTGCTCGCCGATGCGGTTTTTCACCGTGCCTATGAGGCCTGCTTTTCGGCCCAAGGCGGTGAAGAGCTGGTGCATGAGCGTGGTGGTGGTCGTCTTGCCGTTGGTGCCCGTGACAGCCACGACGCGCATCTGGCGCGAGGGGTGGCCATAGAAGGCAGAGGCCAGATGTCCCAGCGCCTCGGCGGAGTTCTTGACGGTTACGAAAGCCGGCAGTGCTGGCCGTTCCAGCTCTTGCGGCCAGTATTCGGCGATGATGACCGCAGCGCCACGCTCCAAGGCCTGGCCGATAAACTGATGCCCATCTACCGAAACGCCGCGCACGGCCACGAAGCAATCGCCCGGCTCTACGCGCCGGCTATCGAACTGAATAGCACGCACCTTCGTATCCGAGGAGTAGTAGGCGCTATGTAGCCCGGGCACACTGTTCAAGAGTTGTTCCAGCAGCATGGCGGTCGTTCAGTTGAGGGTTAGGGTGATGAAGGGGCGGCCTTGAATGGGCGTTCCTGGTGATAAGCTTTGGCCAACGACCTTACCCACCCCCTTGATACGGACGCGGCAGCCGCGGTTTTCCAATAGTGGCAGGGCATCTTTGAGGCCCATGCCGATGACAGAGGGCACCAGTTGCTCCGACACGATGCGCGGCAGCACCAGCAGCGAGTCGTTGCGCGCCGTCAGCACGCCGTAGGTGGGCCAGTTGCGCTCGATGTAGGTCTCCAGTTCGAGCCAGCGGAGGGCAGCCTTCAGGTCTTCACCTCTACCGGCGTTTAAGGAGGGCAGTTGAGCCGTCTCCAGGCGTGGGCGCTTGCCGCGGTTGACGGGCGGGTGCAGTTCGGGCTTGAGGGCGAAGCACTTGTCTGCGATTTCGCGGAACACAGGTGCTGCCGCTTCGGCACCGTGGTAGCCACCGCGTTTGGGTTCGCTGATGACCACAATGCACGAATACACCGGGTTATCGGCCGGGAAGTAGCCGCAGAATGTGGCCTGATAGCGGATGCCGCCGCGGGCTTTGAACTTGTGGTAGTTCAGCTGCGTGGTACCCGTTTTGCCCGCGATACTGTATAGGCTGGAGCGGATGTTGCGCGCCGTGCCCGTTTCCACTACCTCGCGCATCAGCTCGCGCGTGCGGGCGATGGTGTTGCGGCTGGCGATGCGGCTGTCCAGCACCGTCGGTTTGAAAACTTTCAGCGGCTCACCATCGCGTTCGATGCGCTCCACCAGATACGGCTTCACACGGCGGCCGTTATTGGCCACTGAGTTATAGAAGGTGAGCGTTTGCAGCGGTGTGAGCAGTACCTCGTAGCCGATGCTCATCCAGGGCAGTGTGGTACCTGACCAACGCGCTTTGGTGTCGCCCGGTGTTTTGATGTACGGTGGCTCCTCACCGCCCACTTCGATGCCGGTGGGCTGATGCAGGCCGAATTGCTGCAGGCGTTCCACAAATGCCGAGGCGCGGCGCGTGTCGCCATAATAGCGCTGCACCAAGGTGGCTGTGCCCACATTCGAAGACTGGGCAAAGACTTGCCTGACGGTCATCGAGTCTAACCCATGTGCCGTGGCGTCGGCCAGTTCGTCTTTGTAAAACTTCACTCGACCGCCATAGACCGGTATTTTTTGGTCAAAATCCTCGATGTGACCATCTTCCAAAAGGGCCATGAAGGAGGCTAATTTGAACACTGAGCCGGGTTCGACGCGCTCGCCAATGGCGTAATTGAACGTTTCCCACCAGTTGCCCTCCGGCGTTCGGCCCAAATTGGCAATGGCGCGAATAGCGCCTGTTTTAACTTCCATGACAATGGCGCAGCCGTGGTCGGCGTCGTGCTCTTTGAGCGCCTTCAGCAGGGCATTTTCTGCAGCATCCTGTATGTTGATATCAATGGTCGTAACCAGGTCATCGCCCGGGCGCGGTTCGATTTCAGCCAAATCGTTCACTGGGATATACATATCGCCCGGCACGCGCAACATGAGGCGTTGGCCCGGCTCGCCACCCAGCACGGTATTGAAGCTGCCTTCCAGCCCTACGGGCAGAATGTCTTTGCCGCGCACGTAGCCGATAGTGCGCTGCGCCAGGAGCTTAAACGGCCGCTGGCGGTTGTAGGTCTGCTCCACAATCAAGCCACCCTTGTGGCGGCCCAAACGGAACATCGGGAAGGATTTCACTTGCATCATCTGGCTGTAATTCAGTCGCTTCGCAATGGGTACGTAGCGGATGCCCGGTGTGCGGTCGTTGGCCTGGCGCAGTTTTATCAGCCAGTCTTTATATGCCCCAGGGGTGTACTGCTGGTCAATGTAGGTGGACAGCAGCCAGGCGAGACTGTCCACGCTTTCATAGAAAATTTTGTCGGTCAGTCCTTCGGCTTTGGGGTCGAAGTAGATGTCGAAATACGGCAGCGATGTCGCCAGCAGGCTGCCGTCGGAAGCCATGATGTTGCCGCGCTCGGGTGCCACCTCCACTATTTTCAGAAACAGCGTGTCGCCTTTGCTGCGCCAGCGGTCAGCATGCACCACTGCCAGGTCATACAGCCGCCAGCCGATGAGAGCGCTCATTCCAATCACCCCGAGGGCGATGAGGTACAGGCGGATGAGCACTTCATTTTTAATGTTCAACATGGCGTGGCGGCGATAGGCAGGGTTATTTCACTTCAACGACTTTTGGCCCCTCGGGCGGCAGCTCGAGCCCCAATAGCGCCACCGATGTGGCCACCTGCGACTGCATGGAGCGGTACATCATGTCGCTGACAATAGCGGTGTATTCCCATTTCAGCTCCCGGATTTCGCGCTGAAGCAGCTGGATTTCGCGCACGTTTCGCTCCGCATAGTGGGCGTTAGCGATGTAAATGACCAGCAACCCCACCATAAAAAGCACATACCGGAAATTGGCAAACACCCACTCGGTCGTGCGCTGGCTGATGTCGAATGCCGCGAAAAATTTCTTAGCCATGGTTTAGAAGTGAAAAGTGAGGCGTGAAAGATGGGATATCTTTTATGTTGGTGCAGGCTTTACGAAGCCGGCTCGTTGTCGTGTTTGGGTTTGAGGTCTTCGCGCTTTTCCGCAACGCGCATCTTGGCGCTTCGGGCGCGTGGGTTTTGCTGGATTTCGGCTTCCGTCGGCTCTATGGGTTTACGCCCCACGACCTCGAAGGGCCGGCGAATGTTTCCATAGAAATCGCTCTCAGGGGTGCCCTCTGCGTTGCCGGCCTTGAGCCAGTTTTTGACTAAGCGGTCTTCTAAAGAGTGGTAGCTGATGACGACCAAGCGCCCGCCCGGTCGAAGCATTTCGGTGGCGTCGCGCAAGAAGTCCTGCAGGGCGCCCATTTCGTCGTTGACGGCGATGCGCAGGGCCTGGAAGACCTGGGCCAAGTAGCGCGCGCGGTCTATGCCTCTGAGGCCTCTGATGGCCTGGTCGCACACATAGACCAGGTCGTGGGTCGTGCGGAAGGGTGCGCTTTCGCGGAACTGCATGCAGGTACGGGCCAGCGTGCGGGCGTTGCGCACCTCGCCGTAGCGGCTGAAGAGGTCTTGCAGTTCGGCTTCTGTGCTTTGGTTAAGCCAGTCCGCGGCGGTGCGCTCTTCGCCGGGGTTCATACGCATATCCAGTGGCCCGTCGAAGCGAAAGCTGAAGCCGCGTCCGGCGGTGTCGAGTTGGTGGCTGCTGACGCCAAGGTCGGCCAGGATGCCGTCTGCGGTGCCCGGCAGCACGCCCCAGGCACGCAAGTGGCGCTTCAGATGGCGGAAGTTGGCCCGAATGAACTGAAAGCCCGCATGCCCGGCAAACGGCACCTGTTGGGCGTTGGCCTCTGCCTGTTCGTCCTGGTCGAACGCCAGAAGGCGACCGCCCCGGCCCAGTCGCGCCAGAATGGCACGCGCATGGCCGCCGCCGCCAAAAGTAGCATCCACGTACACCCCCTGAGGGCGAACTTGCAGGGCCTCAACGGCCTCCGTCATCAGTGCCGGTACGTGATACATACCCATAGTTTTTTAAGGCAAGAAAAAGTCTTCTTCGCTGCCAACGCCTTCCTCGCCACCTCCCAGGACGTCGTTAGCCAAATCGGAGATATCATCCGTATCGGCGCTCAGCAGGGCATTGTAGCGCTCTGGTGACCAGATTTCGATGTAGTTCTGAATGGACAATAGAATGGCTTCGTCCGTAAGGCCCGCGTATTCCATCAGTATTTTGGGCAGCAGGATGCGGTCAGCGCCGTCGGTGGTCAGCGATGTGGCGCCCGAATGAAAAAAACGGATCAGCTTCCGGTTGCGCTCGTTAAAACGGTTCAGCCGGTTTATCCTGTCTGAAATGGCCTCCCACACTGCCTTAGGGTACAGCGAAAGAGCGCCCTCAAAACCGCGGTTAATTACAAACTCGTATCCACCTTCTTCACCCGTCGGATCGCCCAACTGCCGCAACAAGGCCGTCGGCAAGCGCAGACGGCCCTTGTTGTCTATAGATACCGGATATTCTCCTAACAATTTCATAGCAGTGGAGGACGAAGAGGGAAAAAGCCGCGCACATTATACGCTTCGAGGCACAAATGTAATGACGCTTTCCCACTTTTTCCCACTTTTTTCCATTTTTTTTGCTAAGAAAAAATTAAATTCCTATAAAAAATGTATAAATAACTGTTTTTCAATAAATTAAAAATGTGTCAAATTGTGGGAAAAGTTGTTGATAAAAACTCTGAAAAGAGCAAAAAAAGCCAATATAAGTGTATAGCAACTTTATTCAGCTGCGGTCAGAAGGCCTAACGGACAAATTAGAAAAAAAAGTGGGAAGATGTGGGAAAGACTGTTAAAGGAGGGTAACACTTGCTCACTATCCGCTGATGCTACACACAAAAACGGTATTTATCCCTTTTCGAGACGCCTTCCTTGCCTTTCGCCTTCGCGCCTTGCCTTCTGACGCCTTGAAGATGAGCACCCAGGCAAAGCCAGTGGCGGTTGAAACCCGCTGTTACTAAGCAGAGAGCGTTCTCAGTCAAATGTGGGTTTTTGCAGCCACTTTGGCTGAGAATACTGCTAACACATGAAACACTTAGTCGGAAGGAGGCGGGAGATTGCGCGGTTGGAGGAGAGGTTAGCCTCGCCAGAGGTATAGCAGCACGCTATTTATGGGCGCCGAAGAGTGTGTAATGTTTATTTAATCAGAACAGCTCATGAGAAAAAGGCAGCAACAATGACCAGTCTGCTCTACAAAAGCCCTTGCCTGTAGGACGCCCCTTCAGCACATGATGTTGAACAGGGTATTCGACAGGTAAAGGAAGAAGCGTTTCGCCTATGACACCCACTGGAGCGGGCGGTTGTAGGTTGGCACAACGATAGATAAGCCAGCCAGGGCGCCACAGCACCACTTAAGAAGAACGACTTTCTGGCTTACCTGGGCAAGGGCAATTACCTATTGCGCCTATTCCTATGACCCGAACACCAACATCCCATTTCGCTTCCTTTCAGGTCTTTTACCTGTCGGCTCTACGGAGCATACACAAAGGATTTTAAGGCTTTTCTATCTATCTTTCCAGTATCGTTTTTGGGCAAAGCTGTCAGGAAGACGAATTGCTTGGGAATTTTATACCTGGCTAAATGGTTGCCGCAGAACTGCATCAGTTCCTGTTCGGTGTGGATGGGATTTTTCGGCAGGTCGGTTTTCATGACCACGAAGGCCCGTCCGGCTTCGCCCCATTTTTCATCCGGCACGCCGACGACGGCGGCTTCGGAGACGTCGGGGTGTTGCAATAATACTCGCTCCACTTCTGCTGGATAGACGTTTTCGCCACCGCTGATGAACATGTTCTTCACGCGGTCCACTATAAAGAGATAACCTTCTTCGTCCTGCCTAGCTAAGTCGCCGGTTCGGAACCAGGCGCCTTTGGTATGGAGCGTGAAGGGTTCGGAGGTTGCGGTTGTGTTGTCAGGCGAGAGGAAGGCATTTCGCGTTGCCTCTGGATTGCGCCAATAGCCAGGGGTAACCATAGGGCCTCGCAGGAGGAGTTCGCCGGGCTGGCCGGGGGGTACGTCGTTGCCATGTTCGTCCACGAGTCGAGTTTCGACATAAAAGTTAGGACGCCCGATACTGCCTTTTTTTCGCACGGCATCGCGTTGATGCAGGCTCGTTAGGTTAGGGCCTACTTCGGTCATGCCGTAGCCCTGTCGGATGAACACGCCTTTGTCGTGCCATTTTTCGATGAGCGGCACCGGCATCGGCTCGCCGCCGACGACGAGGTAGAGGAGTTGGGACAGGTTGGCACGCTCAAAGTCGGGATGGTCGGCTAGCATCTTCAACATCGTCGGCACACCCATGAAGATAGTGCATTGCTCTGCTTCGAGCAATGATAGGACAACGCCCGGGTCAAATTTTTTCAGAAAGCACGTGTAGCCGCCGTGGTGCCAAAATGGCGTGGTCAGGACGTTCCAGCCGCCGGTATGGAAGGGCGGCATAACGTTGACAGTACGGCTTTCTGTGTTGACTATCAGCGACATGGATGTGTTTATGCTGTTCCAGAACAGCATGCCGTGTGTGTACAGAGCACCTTTGGGAAAGCCCGTGGTACCTGAGGTGAAAAGGATAAAGATGGGATCGTTTTCATCTAAGGGTGTGAGCAGGAAAGGTCCGTCGAGGTCGGGGACTTCTTCGGCCGTAATGAGGTCAGTCAGGGTTTCCACCGAGCAGCGGTGTGGCAGTGCGTGGAACGCGGAAGTGGCATCAAGCAGGTGCTGAAACTTATCTTCCACAAGGGCAACTTGGGGTTCGGATAGGGTTAGCAAGTAGTCGAGTTCAGGCGGAGTGAGGCGGTAGTTGAGGGGGACGAGAATAAATCCCACCTTCTGCGCGGCAGCGAACAGGCACAGGTATTCTAAGCAATTTTCTGCTAGTACGGCCACGCGGTCGCCTTTGCCAACACCGAAGTGGTCTTGGAGAAAGCGGGCCAGGCGGTTACCCAGGCGGTTCAGGCGCCCGTAGGTGAGTGTTCGGCCGGTTTCAAACTCTTTGAAAGCAATCTTTTCGGGAAAATACACGGCCCATTTGGCCGACCAATCCTGCTGGTAAAGCGTCATTTTTTTTT
>FQKF010043934.1_pt1 | contig 12967 bp, 14 predicted proteins | sample 1504521 | NCBI WGS metagenome assembly FQKF01 (sample SAMEA4475357, study PRJEB15587) | soil metagenome | biome: Soil; feature: Field | place: India | collected 2015-03-11 | depth 0 m
GGCCGAGCAGCGCATCCCGAACATGCGCGGTATCATGATGGCCCGCACCAAGCCGCTCAAAGTGGTGCCCGCCGTGCCTGCCGAAGAGCCGGTGCAGGTGGTGAAATTCACCCTCCCGCCGCCCAAAGCCGGTGTCAAGTTGGTCAACCCTGAAGATATGGACGAGCTGGTGCGCCTGCTCCACGAAGAAGCCAAAGTCCTCTGAACACTGTCCTCATTTCACCTTTTTTTTCATCAGTCTCTTCTTTTTTGACATATGGTTCTGGTATATGCCGAAAGCCCGCGCGGGCAATTCAAGAAGGCCGCTTTTGAGGCCGTAACGTTTGGGAAGAAATTGGCCGACCAGTTGGGTCAGCCCTGTGCTGTCGTTGTGTTGGGCAATGTGCAGGGTGATCCGGGCGAATTGGGCCGCTACGGTGCTTCGCGGGTTTTACAGATAGCCAATGAACAGCTTAACACACTGGACTCGCAGGCGTATACTCAGGTATTGGCCGAAGTGGCGCGTCAGGTGGGTGCTACGGTAGTCATTTTGAGCCACACTTCTACGGGTAAGACCATCGCCGGTCGTCTGGCGGTGCGGCTCAATGCTGGCCTGGTGTCGGGCGTTAGCGGGATAGCTTCGGTCGAGAGTAGCGGCGCTTTGGTGGTGCGTAAGTCCGTTTTTTCGGGTAAAGCCACGGCGGAGTACGCCATCGTCAGCCCGGTGAAGGTGCTGTCGCTAATGGGCAACGCCATTCGCCCCGAGGCTGATGGTCAGCCGGTGGCCGCAGAGGTGCTTCAGGTGGCAGTGCCGGCTTCGCGCGTGCGTGTGCGCGAGGTGCGCACGGTGGAAGGGCGCGTCCCGCTGCCCGAGGCCGAAGTGGTGGTGTCGGCAGGTCGAGGCATGAAAGACCCCTCCAACTGGGGCATTGTCGAGGAGCTGGCCGACGTGCTGGGTGCTACCACCGCCTGCTCGCGCCCGGTGGCCGACAGCCATTGGCGCCCGCACCACGAACATGTCGGGCAGACGGGCATCGCCATTCGGCCCAACCTGTACATTGCTGTGGGTATCAGCGGTGCTATTCAGCACTTAGCCGGCGTCAACAACTCCAAAGTCATTGTCGTTATCAATAAGGACCCGGAAGCACCCTTCTTCAAAGCCGCCGACTACGGCGTCGTGGGCGACCTCTTCGAGGTGGTGCCCCGACTCACACAAGCCATTCGCAAATTCAAAGCAGCGCAATGACGCGCTCCATACGCGCAACCCCTTATGCGGGTTAACTTTGCAGTTGCCAAAAGCGCCCTTAGCGCGCTCCTATTTCTAACCGCTTTTTACCTTTCTGGCTATGAACCGCGTCGAACTGGAAATTGTCAACCTGTCTAATAGTGTATCCCAAGCGCAGAATTACGCCGTCGTGCTCAAAGAACGCCATGGCCATCGCCGCCTGCCCATCGTCATCGGCAGCTGTGAGGCCCACTCCATTGCCATTGCCATCGAGCGCATGCTTCCCAGCCGACCGCTGACGCACGACCTGTTCAAAAGCGCGCTGGAAACGTTCCACATCGAGCTGCGCGAAGTAGTCATCAATAACCTTCTGGACGGCATCTTTTATGCGCGCTTAGTCTGCGTCCATCAGGGCGAAGTTTTTGAAATTGACTCCCGGACTTCCGATGCGCTCGCGCTGGCCGTGCGCTTTGAATGCCCCATTTACACCTATGAATTCATTTTGGATGCCGCCGGCATTGTCTTTCCGGAAATGGAGGAAGAAGACGACGACGAACCCGCCATGCAAAGCCCTCAGCGCGGCAGTGCCTCTGCAGCGCCTTCGGGCCGCATCAACCTCAATGCTCTGGAAAATTACAGCGATGAAGACCTGGAGCGCTACCTCAAAGAAATGATCGACCGCGAAGATTATGAGGCTGCTGCCCGCTTGCGCGACGAACTGCGCCGGCGCAAAACCTCCTGAGCGCATGCCGTCGCTCCAGTGCCCACTCCAATGCTAATTACCACCTCGACATGGACAGAAACACCTGGATAGGCCTGGCCACAGCAGCGTTGGCCCTGGCTTTTGTGCTTTTCCCACCCAAGAACAAAGCCGTTGAAGAATTGAAAGAGCAAACCATGGCCATCCATGATGAAGCCATGGCCGAAATGGCCGAAATGAACCGCCTCGGACGCGCTCTGAAGCGGGCCGTGGCTGAACTAACTGCCGACACCCCGCGCGCTGACTCCGCACAGGCTATCCTGCGGCAGATGAAAAAAGCCGAGGAAGACATGTACACCTGGATGCGCCAATACAATCCGCCGCCTCAAAACATGCCCCAAGAGGAAGCCCTACGCTATTTGGAAGAGCAAAAACGCCTCATCAGCCAAAACCAACAAGACATTCGAACCGCCCGCGACGCCGCGCGGCGAATGCTGCAACAGCAGCAATAAAACTGCCGGCAAGGATGCCCATAACGGCAGCAAACTGCTGGCGACAGCGAGAAAAACGATCCGGATAACAGGTTTAAATCATTTGGCGGTTGCGATATGAACCGTTTCGTTCTGCCTCTTTTCGCTCTCCTCACGCTGGCCCTTGCCTGCCAGCAGCCCCCCCGCCGTTTGCCCATTCTGGGCGAGCGCGACGTGGTCAACGGAGACACCATCTACCCTACCATTCCCGACTTTACTTTCATTGACCAGGAAGGGCAGCCAGTTACGAACGAGACCTTTCGAGACAAAATCTACGTGGCGGATTTCTTTTTCATCCACTGCCCTACCATTTGCCCGAAAGTGAAGGCCAATGCCCTGCGCGTTTACGAGAAATACCGCAACGACGACCGCGTGATGCTGCTGTCGCATTCCATTGACACCAAAAACGACACCGTGGCGGCTCTGAAGCGCTATGCCCAAAAGTTGGGCATTGATGCGCGCCGCTGGAAGCTGGTTACAGGTGACCACGACGCCATCTATAGCATTGCTGACGACTACTTCAGTGTGGCTGTAGTAAACCCTGACGCGCCGGGCGGCTTCGACCACAGCGGGCGGCTCATTCTGGTGGATCGCAACCGCCACGTGCGCTCCTTCTGCGATGGCACCGATGCGCGCGACGTGGATCGGTTTATGGAAGACATAGATGTGCTGCTGGAGGAGCAATTCGGCTCGGCCTCCGCGCGGCGCACGCAATAGTTAAATATGAAAAATGCCGCTCTGGCCGGACCAGCGTTAGGGACGACGCTCTTTGTGCTTGTGCTTGCAGGCACAGCCCATGCTCAGGTGTTCATGCGGGCGCCGCAAATTGCCCCAGTGCTGGGTTCGGGTGGCGGCGTGGTTGCCTATCCGTCGCTGAGCGCCGGAGTAGGCCAGGAGGCTGCGCTGGGCTTGGGCGAAGGCTCTGGCGCCTGGGCGGGCGCTACCCTACCCTATGGGTTGGCGGGCTGGCAGGCCGTGCGTGTGCAGGCGGCAATACAGACCAGCCAGCGCGACGGCCTGGGGTTAGATGTGGCCTATTCCGGAGTCGAGGCTTACGGCGAGCAGCGCCTGCGCCTGATGTACGGGCGTCGCCTGAGCCGCGCCCTACTCCTTGGTGGTGGGGCCGATGTGCTGCGTGTGTCGGCACGCGAGTACGGGCAGGCCACGGCCCTGACGTTCAGCCTGAGCGCGTTGGCCAACCCGATACCCAAAGTCTGGCTTGGTGCACAGGTCTATAACCCTGTCCAGGTCGAAATGGCCGGTACACCCGTGCCTGCTGTACTCCGCTTGGGCGCTGCCTGGCAGGCATCCAGCACGTTTGTCGCCTTAGCCGAAATAGAGAAAGAGCTGGACCGCCCCGCTCAAACCCGCGTGGGCATGGCCTACCACCCGCTCTCTGCCCTGACGCTGCGCATGGGCATGCGCGCCGAACCGTTGCGCTTCACCATAGGTGCCGACGTGCAACTGACGCGCGGGCTGGCGCTGGCCTCCGCCGCCGAATGGCACACCGCCTTAGGCATTACACCTGCCCTGGCGCTCGTGTGGCGGCGAGTGAAGCCCGCAATGGCCGATTAGAGCACGACTTCGCACGTCCAGCTGGCCAGGGGTGTCTGATACATCTTCCAAAACAGGTCGGCAATGTGGTCGGGGTCGTATTTCGTACCCGGCTGCACCATGCCGCAGACAGTAACCGTACCCACGCGAATGCCGTGCGGAGCACACTCTTCGGCCAGGCACATGGCCAGATTGCGCACGCCGGCCTTGCCTACACTGAGCGATACCAGCTCGGCCGAGGCCTTCAGGGCCGAGCCGCCACCCGTGATAAACACTACACCACTGCCGCGCTCTTTCATACGGGGCACAAACGCCTGTGCGGCCAGCAAGGCACCCACAACATTGATGCGGAAATCGCTGTGAAATACTGCCGGCAACACAGCCGTAGGGGGCGCCGGGTTGAAAGCACTGGCATTGTAGTGGAGCACATCCAGGTCGGAGTGCTCCGAAGCCAGCTGCTGCAAAAGCGCCAAAAAGGCTGCCTCGTCGGCAATATCGCAGGCAAAGCCCCGGCTTCGGATGCCCTCTTGGGCCAGCGCCTGCTCGAAACCTTTCAGTTTTTCGGCATTGCGCGCTACTAAAAGCGCCTCAAAGCCCTCGCGGCCAAAACGCCGCACTACCGACAGGCCTATGCCCGGCCCCATTCCAATAAGTAACAATTTCATACCAAAACACTTTGAGTTGGGTTCGTCCCTAGCACGGTAAAGTTCTGGTGCACCGGCCAATGCAACCGCAGAATTTCTCAACAGCCCTCTGCCCAGACAGGCCCGATATCCAACTAGCTCACCCGGGGCGCATTTAGCGACATGCCGTGCACATGGGCATTTTTTCGGCCATTTTCGGTATAAAAAAAGGAACACTACCGCGCGCAAACCCTAAATGCCGTACCTTTGTTGACAATTAACCATCTTCTCTCACCTTTTCTATTTTTTTCCCTTTCTAATGGTCGTAGAAAAAGATAAAGCAGTGTTCCTGCACTACACCCTGACCGAAGGCAATGCCGACGGCGAGCTCATCGAAACCACTGAGGGCGACGAGCCACTCGCCTTCATATACGGCATTGGCGCCATGCTCCCCGAATTTGAAGCCAACATAGAAGGCCTCAAAGCCGGCGACAAGTTTTCGTTCACCATAAAAGCCGTGGACGCCTACGGCGAGCGCGATGAAAGTGCCATCGTCGAAGTGCCTAAGAGCATTTTTGAAACCGATGGTCGCATTCCCGATGGGCTGCTCGAAAAGGGCAACATTCTGCCTCTGACCGATCAGCACGGCAACCAGTACCAGGGCATCGTGCACTGGGTCGGTCTGGAGTCGGTAAAAATTGACTTCAACCACCCGATGGCAGGCGTTGACCTGCACTTTACGGGATACATCGAAAGCGTGCGCGATGCTTCTAATGAAGAGCTCGACCACGGGCACATCCACCACGGTATCGGAGGGCACTAACCCCTAAGTACTGTGCCGCAAGGTACTCTTCAGCCGTTGTTCGTTCTTTTAAACGGAACGAGCAACGGCTTTTTTTATGGGCATTGGCGCGATGCGTCTCCAGTCTATTCCAGCACCGGTAACGCGGTTTTAAGGGCCTTTTAGACCGTCTTGCGGTCTTTTCTCAGCGTTTTTGCTGAAAAGTAAAGGTGTAATTTGCCCAAAAGTTCCAGAGCATGACCAGGCCGGTGGCGATGATTTTGGCTACATAGAAGCCCACACCGGCCCGTTCGTAGAGGAGGTAAATGATGGTGTTATTCAGGCCCAGCCCGATGAGTGAGGCGATGAGAAACTTGGAGAACTGAGCGGCTACGCGGGGGTCGCGGCTGCGGAACGTCCAGGCGCGGTTGAGCGCGTAGTTGCTCACGACGGCGCACAGGAAGCCGGTGCTGTTGGCTACGTACTGGTTGGCGCCCAGCACCTCGCGGAGCAGGCCGGTAACACCGAAGTCCACCAAGACTCCAGAGGTGCCGACCAGCCCAAATTTGATGAATTTCCGAAGTAACTTGCTTTTCATGAGACGCTAGTCGTTTGCGGATTGAGGTCGGAAAGGTAGGCACAGTTGTGCAGTGAGTACCAACCAGACAAAAATGCAGGGTACCGCCTTGAGCACATACGGCTGCACGAGGCCCGTGCGCACGGCTGGCGGAAATAGGTCGGAAGGCGACAGGGAGGACATGATGAAGGCCAGCCAAAACAGCGCTTGCCTCCAGCGCCCCAGCTGTGGCGTGCTCCAATACCAGATGGCCACACCGCACAAAGCGATGATAAACGTGGGCGACTCTGCCTTGTGGTTGAACAACACCATCCACAACAGAACAGAGGCCCACAAATAGGCCCGCTGTTGCGCTGGCGGCAGCCCACCGGGACTGCGGCGACACCACACAGCCCGGATACTCCACAGCAATAACACACCACCTGCCAGCACCACCGCCGGTTTGGGCGGTTGCCACCCAAACCACGTCTGTAACCAGCCCATGACCGACAACCCTACCGAAGCCTCGTGATCGGCGCGCAGCAGCGCCAACCACCAGCCATACACCCGCGCCAGTTGTTCAGGGCCAACCACCGCCAGCGGCAGGGCCAGCAACAGGAGCGTCCAGACAATCCCCCACCCTATCAGCGCGCCGCGGTGCGGATAAACCAGCGCAGGCAGGGCCGCCAGAGCGCCGAAAACCTTGAGGAAGCCACCCGCCGCTACCCAACCTGCCGCCGCCCGGGCGCTGCCGCGCTCTATAGCTATCCATGCCAGCAGCACAAAGGCCGCCATCAAGCCGTTGCTCTGGCTGTTTTGCAGTGAAATGAGCAACTCCAACAGCACAAACCAACCCATCCAACAGCGCCGCCGCGCGTCGAGCACGGGCAAATGCAAAATGGCCCACAGCAGGGGTAAGGTGTTGAGCAGGTTCCACAGCGTCAGGCCCACCGCATCGGGCAGGAGGCTGAACGGCCCCATGACCGCGGCAAATGCCGGGCTGTATTTGTACAAATCCCACTGTTCGGCCGGGTAAGCCGCGTAAGGGTTGAGCCCCTGCGCCAAGTGGGCAAAGGCATTGCGAAAGATGACATAGTTCTCGTAAGAAGTGTAACCGCCCTTGGCCGAGCGCAGCCACAGGCTCTGGATGCTGGCCCCTAAGGCCGCCACTGTGTAGGCCGCCCAGAGCGCTGTGGGGTGGGTCCAGAGGCGTCGAAGCGGCATGGTTCAGAAGTGGGGGCGCAGTTTTTGCAACAACAGCTCGGGCGCCGACACCACTTTTTTTTCATCGGCCTTGAAGAAACACAGGCGTACCGTGCCGGCATTGACCGTCTCGCCCTGCTCGTTGCGGATATCGGTGTGGAAGGTGATGTGCGTATCGGGTAGCTGGCGTATTTCGGTGTGAATGCTCAACAGGTCGTCGTAGTACGCTGGGCGTACGAAGCGCATCTGCAGGCTCACCACAGGCAGCCAGATGCCGTGCACTTGCTCCAACTCCTTATAGCTTAGGCCTAAGGAGCGTATGGTTTCCACCCGGCCAACCTCGTAGTACTCGGCATAGCGGCCGTAGTAGAGGTAGCCCATCTGGTCGGTTTCGCCGTAGCGGACGCGGAGCTGGAAGTCGAAGCTATACACGGGCAGGCAACAGCAGGGTTAGGTCAGCGCTACTTCTTCGCGCTCGATGGGACAGGTCATGCAGTGGCTGCCGCCGCGTGCGCGGGAGAGCTCGTAGGAGGGTATGGTGATGATGGTGCTCTCGACCTGGTCAGGGATGATTTTTCCGTTGTCAATGTCGCGCAGGAGTTTTTCGGCGCCCACGACCTTATAGCCGAAAGACTTGAAGGCTCGCTCGGTGATGGGGTTGCGGTCGTAGGTGATGGCCACGCCCGGCTTGAGGGCCACCAAATTGCAGCCGTCGGTCCATTGTTCGCGTTCCTGGTAAGGGCTTTCACCCTGACCGGCCCAGATAAATTCCATCTTAGGATTCACTTCGGCCAGCAGGAAGTCCTTCAGGCTGGGGTATTCCATCTCTTCGCCCGTGTGGCGGTGCACATCCACATAGGAGCCAAGACCATCCTGCACGATAGGCTTGTAGGCCACCATGTGGTGGTGATTGATTTGGGTGAACACCGTGTCGATGTGCATGTACGTGCGCTCGGCCGGAATATTGACCTGCACGATGTTTTTGATAATGCCGCGGTCAAAGAGGGTTTCCTTGAGCAGCTGAAAGGCGTAGTTATTAGTGCGTTCGGAGCAGCCGATAAGCAGATAATCTCGATTGAGCACCATGACATCGCCGCCCTCGATGCTAACGGTTTCGCCCTTCTTGGAGGGCGGGAACTTGTCCACACGGTTGAGGTTGATGGTCTTGCCGTCGGCTTTCAGGCGTCGGAAGACCGGATGGCTGCTGAAGATGAGGCGGGTGAGGAAGTTTTCGCGAAAGCGGGCCGACTTGTTGGCCTTGGTGATGATGACGTAGTCCTTCACGGTAACGGCAATGTCGCGCGTAAAGATGAGGTTGGGAATGGGGTCGAAGAGGATGCGGTCTTCCGGCTCCAGATAGCCCGTGATGAGCGTATCGGCCAGCTGTTCGGGCGAGAGGCCGGCTAAGCGCGGGATGAAGGAATAGGGCAGTTCCTCAAAGTCGGTGATTTTATTGATGACCTCGTATTTGCTTTCCTCGTCGCGGGTGCTTTCAGCCAGCAGGTCGCGCACTTCGAGCACGTTTTCTTTGCCTAGGAAGGCGCGCAGCACGTCGGTAAAGATGTCGTGTTCTTCCTGCATGTTAGGCAGGTGCACGATGTCGTCGAAGAGCAGTTCACCCGCTCGTTTGGGCGTAATTCGAGCGATGCCTTCATCAGGGCGGTGCACGATGACCTTTTTGAGGCGGCCAATTTCGGAGTCCACATATATGCGGCTGTTAATATCCATGGCTGTAATGCTGTTTTGTTGAAAAGCCGCGCAAAGGTAGGGCGAGCCTGATGGTGGTGTAGGTAGGGTGAGCGTGCGAAGATAAAAAGTTAGTATTCCTCATACAGCCGGAATAGCACCCTGTTGCACCCGCCTGTGATGCTGCTCTGCCGCGCGAAGGATGCGATGGGCCAAGCGGAGTGCTTCCACGCCTTCGCGTAGTGTTACAGGCGGTGGAGTGCCGGTCCGGATGCTGTGGGCGAAGGTTTCCAGTTCGGTCTGGATGGCATTGATGGGCGCTGTTTCGGGAGCGTGCAGGTGGAGCCATTTTTTGCCCTGAGCCGGGCTTTCCCATTCGAGGAGTTGCTCGGCGGGCGGCAGGTTGGGCGCATGGGCGCCGAAGAGTCGGACGACCTGGGCTTTTTTATCCAGAAAATCTAAGCTGATGTAGGCATCGGGCTGGAAGAGGCGCATTTTACGCATCTGCTTGAGCGAGATGCGGCTGGCCGTGAGGTTGGCCACGCAGCCGTTGGCGAACTCGACGCGGGCGTTGGCAATGTCCAGCGTGTGGCTGAGCACGGCCACACCGCTGGCGCTAACACGGCGCACGGGCGACTGCACCAAATGAAGCACCAGGTCGAGGTCGTGGATCATCAGATCCAGAATGACAGCCACCTCGACCCCGCGCGGCTGAAAGGCGGCTAAGCGGTGGCATTCGATAAACATGGGCCGCAGTTGCATGTCCTTCAGAGCCAGATAGGCCGGGTTGAAGCGCTCGACATGGCCTACCTGCACGACGACGCCGTGTTGCTCGGCCAGCCGGAGCAGGCGCTCCCCCTGCTGCACAGTCTGAGTAGCGGGCTTTTCCAGAAAAACATGCTTGCCGGCGCGGATGGCCTGAGCGGCCAAAGCGTAGTGGCTGGGCGTGGGTGTTATAATGTCCACCGCGTCCACGTCGCGCAACAGCGCAGTGTAAGACGGATAGCGGCGAACTCCTGTGGCGGCGGCGATTTCCGCAGCGCGGGCGTCGTTGGGCTCATAAAAACCAGCCACGTCCCACGCAGGCGTGGCTAAGGCGCATTTGAGATGGATGTTGCCCAGATACCCGACACCCGCGAGGCCTAACTTGAGTACGTTCATGAAATGTTAGCGGTAATACATCAGGACAGCGCCCAAAGCAGTGATGAGCACAATGAGCACCGTAGCCATACGGATGGTGTAATGAATGTGCCGCACAAAAGACTCTATTTCCTGCCGGCAATGCGGATAGCGCGGCAGAATTTCCTCCTCCATGCGGCGGCGGTTGAAGACATGGGCAGCGCCAAACTGGACGCGGTTGCGCACTAAGATGCCGTAACTCTTCAACACCTTGGCGCGGAAATACACGTTGACAAACAACAGGGCGACAAAAAGGCCGATGACAAGGCTGACCAGCAGTGTGTACATGCGACAAAGATACGTCTGTCCTCCGGGCGCGCTTTCTCAAGTAGCATTTCCTGCTACCTTTGGGGCACTTTTTAGCGCTTGAAAAGAGGCGCTTTGGCGTACCTCAGCAGGCACTGCCGGTCATTTATTATCCACGTTATCCACACTCACTTTTTTAACCCACCTTTTTTCTATGACTCGTTTGTTGCCTTTCCTAGTGCTGGCCAGCCTGTGGCTGCTCAGCTGCCAGCCCGCGGAAGACGCCTCCTGGGCGGCTTTTAAGAAATGCGGCTCTAACGCCTGCGTGCAAGAAGCCTTAGCCGTCAGAGCGGCTTTGGTCAAAAACCCAAAAGGGCTGCTGAAGAATTTCCTGAGCACCTACGAGGCGGGCGAGGACCACCTCATTGGCTGGCTCTACCTGCTGCGCGACAGCGTGCTGACCAACCCGCAGGCAGGCACCTACGAGGAGCGCATCGGCTGGCGCGATGAAGTGCTCAATGCCGCCCAGCCCTATGCCGACGACCCGAAATTGGGCGAAATTGCTCGAGTCATCGTGCAAGAACTAGAGTCCATCGCCTTTGCCGACGAAGTGGAAGAGGCTCCACTTTTCGTCGAGAACCTCGTCTTCACCGGCACCTACGCACTCGATAAAGGCAACGCTGGCAGCGGCGAGCTCTCGGTCAGCGAACAGAACGGCACTACGCTGCGCTTTCGCCTGCTGGCCGTAGGGGCAGGGCCTGCCCACAATCAGGGCGAGATTGCAGGCACAGCCAGGCGCGTATCGGCTGCCGAGGCGCGCTTTTCCACCACCGAATTTGGCAGCGAATGCGCGCTGCTGTTCCGCTGGTCGAGCGAGGGTGTTGAGGTCATTACCGAAAAAGGCGACCCTGCTGCCTGTGGCCTGGGGGCTGGCGTCGTGCCCGATGGCGCCTACGCACGCAAAGGCTACAACGACCCTTTCCTCAGCGCCGCCGACGCCAAAAAGGCCGCCCTCTTGCAGGGCGAATGGGCGTCTGCCGACGACCCCAAGGCAACCATTCGCATCGCCGAAGGCCGCCTGTTCCAGCTTTACGATGGCCAGGAGGTAGAGCCGCCCGTGCGCTGCCTGTACTTTGCGAAGTGCCCGGCCGATTGCCTGCCCGTAGCCACGACGCCTTGCCTAAAGGTCATCGGCCAGGATGAGGTCTGCTATACTGTGGTCAAAGCCGACGGCAAAGCCTTAGAGATTTCCCTCATCGGCGGCACTGGCAACACCAACCGCTACGTGCGCAAGAAGTAAACGCCGCTATGCTGCTGCCTTCCGACAATGCAGACGGACTCCTCCAGACTCGACTTGGAGGCAGCCTTGTTCTTGTTAGCTTTCTTAAAGTCCTGCCCACAACCTCGAAAGAGTAATCTGCTGCCACACCGAGCTCTTTTTTTTAGAAACAACAACGCCTTTCGTGGTAGCAATCAGAGCAATTTCGACTCACCAGGCCGGCTCGAAGCGATAGTTCTGAAAGCGCAGGATGTACACGTAGGTGTTCTCTAAGTAGTCGTAATGGGCCGACAGGCGTTCGCTGGGCGCTGGCCCTTCGGCAGGTACACGAGCGAAGCGGTACGTGGCGCGCAGACCGGTGAAAAGCGGCTCGGCGGGCAGGCGCTGCGGGAAGCTGAGGCCAAAGCGCTGAAGCCACTGCCCGGTAAGCATAAGCACATCGTAGCCATTGAAAGCGTCATCGTCGGGCACGGTGCCGTAGGCATCGTAGAAAGTCTGCTGAAAGGCGCGCAAGGCGTCACTATCAGGCTCAAGGTAGGTAGCCGATGAGATGTGGACGTTCAAATTGGCGAAGTACTCGGGTTCGATATTCTCGAACTTCCGCCATTGAGGCAGACCGTATACGGTTACCGGGCGTCCTTTGCGCACAACGCTGAGTTTTCGGAAAAAGGCCATGACGAAGTCCTGGTTGCCCCAGGTGGGCAGCACAAAGACGGCCGTTTGGCCGGGTCGGAAGCAGGGTTCGAGGTCTATTTTATCAAAGAAATTGCCTTCGTCGGGAGTGAGAATTTCAGCAAAGCGGCGTCCATCGGTGGGCTGAAAAAGCGGGGTGCGGTCGGCCTCGCGACGTCGGAGCACGATGCTGACGTTTTCCGGGCGATAGCGCGCCAAGATGTGCTGCACGATGGCAGCTCCGTGGGCGCGCAGAGAGGGCGTGGTCTGGATGAAGTCCGGATTTTGGCGGGTCAGGCCCATGGTAGGACTTTCAGGCGAGACGACGATTTGTTTTGTCTGGCGGGCGCGTTCGGCCATCAAGCTGATGTGGCTGGGCCGCATGGGGCCGATGACGACCTGGGCCTTTTGGAGGCGCGGATGGTCGAGCAAGCGCTGAAAGTCGCTGTCGCTGAGGCGCGTGTCGAGTACTTCCACTTCCAAGTTCATGCCCGCTTCGGAGAGGCGCTGGAGGGCCAGTATGGCGCCGGCATAAAACTGGAGGGCGGGCACACTGCGCTCCGGTACGGTAAGCCCCTGCGGGTCGGCCTGATCGGTCAGGAACGGCAGCAGCAGGGCGATGCGGTAGGTAGTTGTCGGTCCGGCAGGTCGGCTGGGTGCGTCGCTGATGGGTGGCCGGGCGTCGGGTGCTGGCCTCCAGCGGATAGTGTCCATGGGCTGCTGGGGCGTGGTGGGGTGTTCGGTCGGGGGCGGG
>FQKF010169101.1_pt1 | contig 12930 bp, 11 predicted proteins | sample 1504521 | NCBI WGS metagenome assembly FQKF01 (sample SAMEA4475357, study PRJEB15587) | soil metagenome | biome: Soil; feature: Field | place: India | collected 2015-03-11 | depth 0 m
TGTGAAAGCTCTTTTGCCTATCATAGCCTTGATGAACTTTTTGAACACTGGCGTTTTAAATATAAAAGAGAGCTTTTTGCTTTTGAAAAAAAGAAAATTCTTCAATCAGCCACCTTCGAAAAAGAGCATTACTGGCTAAGAGATTTTGTAATAGTAAATATATTTTACTGGAGAAGGGAAGATCACAAGGGATAAAATATCTATTAGCAATTGAACTTTCTATTAGATCTTATATCAATTCCAACATATCTATCCTAAAGAAATTCACAATTTCAATAAACTCCCGATTGTGTATTGGATTTTCTTTGAAATAAAAGAGGTGGCTAAAACATTTACAATCTGAAGAACCAAATTGAGGTACTATACTATCACATATTCTTGATAAACGCTCAGCCAATGCACACTCAATATGTCTCTCAGTTATTATGGTTAAATCTTTAATAACCTTTGCCTTAGTCAAAAAATAATCAATGTGCCATTTCATCTTTTTTGACCTATTTTTATGTCTTTTTATTCTTTTAAAAAGTCCCTTTTTTGCTTTCCCTATATATGTGTAATAGCCTGGAGGGAAATGTTTCTCTCCAAGCATACCAATTCTGATTATTTCAGGTCTATCAATGTAAATTATTAAAATGTACGCTCCGCTATCTTGAAGGCTCTTTTCAATGAATGAAAATGGAATTTTTAGTTCTTTTATACCCTTTATATAACTAAAACTATTGTCCCAATCAAGAGCAATTGCTTTAATATCAACAAATTCCTTTACTTCAATAAAAGCTTTTGAAAATTCGTAGTCAATATGATAGGCAGGCAAAAAATATTCTATATCAGGGTTCATAACAACAAAAAGAACAGACGTTGAAGTATTATTCCTATTTAATTCCATGAGTTCTAAAAGATGCTTTTTACCTCTTAATGTAACAGCATCAGGAAACATTGCAATATTCTTTCCGAACAATGTACAAGTTTTTACTTCAAGATATATTTTATCCTTATCATTGGAAAGTAACAAATCAAATCTACTCCTATTGGCTTTAATCTCTTCTCCTATAACTTGAAACCCTCTATAAAAATCAATTAAATCTCTGTTGATCAAATCTTTTACTACCTTATTTGTAATGTGAGTATGTAGAAGTACCCATTTATCCTTTTTTTTACAAGATAATACTGTGAATGGAATCTTTTCAGGGTTATAATTTTTTACAACCATTAGTTCTGTTTCATGGGGAATTAAAAGTTCCCATAATCGCCCAGGATTAGGCAAGTAACAGTTAAAATTTTTATTCTCTATTTTTGCAGTAATAACAAACCTATTTTTTCTCTCTAAAAAGATTGCCTTTATTTTTTCAAAATCGAAGGGATAGTTTAACATCTAAAGAAAGTATCTCCTTCTAAGTAGAAAGAAGGGAATTGGTGTAATTAGAATTAGAAAAATTATAAGATAAGTGGATTCACCAATTAACATTTTATTAACGCTTCCATAAAATAGTGTCCTTGAAATATTGACAAGGTGAAAAAGGGGGTTAAATTTAGATAAATCTTTTACAAAGTCAGGCATATCATCAAGAGGGAAAAAAATGCCTGAAAAAAGGAAAAGAGGAGTTAAAAATAGCGTATAAAAATAATTAAATGAATCAATTCCTGGTACTAAAGCGGTAGCAATTAAAGATAAACTGGCAAATATAACTCCGCAGACAAATAGATAAATTAGCAGAAATAAAACTTGAAAATTACTAATTAAACCAAAAAATAACATAACAGTTAAAATTATAGTTCCATATATGAGACTTTTAGTCGCTCCCCAAAGCAGTTCACCCAAGACAAGCTCATCAAAGAGAATAGGTGTTGCTAAAATAGCATCGAAGGTTTTTTGAAATTCCATTCTTACATAAGTACCGTAGGTGCATTCATAACAGGCAGCATACATAGCTGAGGACATTACTATTCCCGGAGCTATAAATTGTAAATAAGAAAGCCCATTGATCTCTTTAATGAATCCACCAAGTCCTAATCCAAGAGCTAAAAGATAGAACATAGGTTCAAAAAAATTAAGAGCAATGCTTGAACGATAAAGTTTTTTATAAACTGTGGCATTTCTTTGCCAGACTCTGAAGGCTCTTATTAAATTCAAAATATTACTCCTCTGTCATATCAAAATATACCTTTTCGAGATTGCCGCTAAATTGCATTGATAAATTTTGCGGGGTATCAACTAATAAAATTTTACCCCTATTCATCATGGCAATTTTATCGCAGAGTTTTTCAGCCTCTTCCATATAATGAGTGGTTAATATGATAGTTTTTCCCGAATGTTTTAGGGATTCTATTAATTCCCATATTTGTTTTCTACTACGTGGATCAAGACCGGTTGTAGGCTCGTCAAGTATTAATAATTCAGGATCATTAACAAGCCCCCTGATAAAAACAAGCTTTCTTTTCATTCCTCCTGATAGTTTTCTTACATTGACATTTGTCCATTCATGAAGATTTACAAATTTAAGTAAATTATTCGATATTTCTAAAGCTTTTTTCTTGGCAATATCAAAATACCTTGAATAAACAATAAGATTCTCTAAAACGCTCAAATCAGGATCAAGATTATTATCCTGCGGCACAACTCCAATTTTTCTCTTGATTTCAGATAGATTATTTTTTGTCAATTTCTTACCTAAAACCTCAATTTCTCCCGAAGTTGGAAAGATAAAACCATAAATCATGCTCATAAGCGTTGTTTTCCCTGCACCATTAGCACCTAAAAAACCAAAACATTCACCAAGTCTAATTGAGAAACTAACTGAATCCAAAGCTTTTATGTTTTTATAATATTTTGTTAAAGCTTTTCCTATCACAGCATCCATAGTTTTTAGTATAATAATTTTATGAATATCATTAAAAGTTTAATTTATCTCTTAATTTTACTTACGCCTGTAGGTGTTTATTCAGAGATATCCCTTTCTGATATAGATGAAACAAAATTAAAGGGTAATTTTAATTTAATCATTTATGGTAATTCCTTCATCAATGATCCAGAAACCTTAGTTATACTTGATAATCAAGAGGACGACTTTACAATATCACCCTATTCATCATCATTCAAATATAAAATATTACAGAATATTGACGAACAAAAATCCCTGCAAATAATAAAAGACATACTTAGTAATTCTGCTGTTAGCTTTATAAGATATAGAGAGATAAAAGAAGCTAATCGCCTATTAGGATTTGAAATAAAACCTGTTTATTATCCTTGGATTTTTGGTATTGCAGAACCCCTTGAGACAACATATAAAAAAAATGGTAACAGTATAGATGTATTTATTAGACTAAATCCCCGAGTTGAAAAGCAAATATATAACGGCGGTAATACTGATAGAGATTTTTAAAAAAGAGTGATTCCCGAAAAGGGAATCACTCTCCTTGTTAGACAGTAGATCTAATTACTTCTTTACCTTTTTCCTTTAATTTAGAATGGGCTGCAGCTAACTTTGCAAAAGGAACTCTATAGGGAGAGCAGCTTACATAATTTAGTCCTATTTTATGGCAAAAATTAATCGATGCTGGGTCACCTCCGTGTTCTCCGCAAATGCCCAATTTTATGTTTTTATTAACTTTTCTACCTTTTTTCACTGCAATTTCCATTACCTGTCCTACTCCCTCAGTGTCTATTGATATAAATGGATCCTCAGGTATAATTTTATTGTCAAGATAGAAAGGTAAAAATTTTCCTGCGTCATCTCTTGACAAACCATAAACAGATTGAGTTAAGTCATTAGTTCCAAAGGAGAAGAATTCAGCCTCTGTTGCAATTTGATCAGCAGTAATTGCAGCACGTGCAAGTTCTATCATAGTTCCTACTGAGTATTGAACTTTTACTTTATAACTTTTAATTACTTCCTCTGCTATTTTTACAGTTAACTCTTTCATTATCTTGAGTTCATTAACATGAGCAACAAGAGGAATCATTATTTCTGGAATTACTTTTATCTTTTTCTTTGCCAATTCGCAGGCTGCCTCCATTATTGCTCTTACCTGCATTTCATAAACTTCTGGATAAGTGATTCCAAGTCGACAACCTCTATGTCCAAGCATAGGATTAAATTCTTCTAAGGATTTGATTTTTGATTTAATCCTTCTTACAGAAATTCCCATATCCTTTGATAGTAATTCTATATCCTCTTCAGTTTTTGGCAAAAATTCATGGAGTGGTGGGTCAAGTAGCCTTATTGTTACTGGCAGACCTTTCATTTCCATGAATATACCAATAAAGTCTTCCTTTTGATAAGGCTTAATTTTATCAAGAGCTTTTCTTCTCTGCTCAACTGTATCTGAGATAATCATCTCTCTAAATGCTTTAATTCTGTCTGGATCGAAAAACATATGCTCAGTTCTACAAAGCCCTATTCCTGTAGCACCAAAATCTCTTGCAACTTTTGCATCCTTTGGTGTATCAGCATTTGCTCTAACCTTAAGCTTACTTATCTCCTCTGACCATTTCATTATGGTATAGAACTCTTTGGGTAATTGCGGCATAACAAGAGGTGCCTGATCAAGAATAACTTCACCTGTCGTACCATTTAGGGTTATAAAATCGCCTTCTTTAACTGTTAAATCACCAACTGTAAAATATTTTTCCTCTTCATGAATATTCAAAGCACCACAACCTACAACGCAACATTTACCCATTCCTCTTCCTACAACCGCAGCATGAGATGTCATGCCCCCTCTTGCTGTTAGAATTCCCTGGGCTGCTGCCATTCCACCTATGTCTTCTGGAGAAGTTTCATTTCTTACGAGGATGACCTTCTCTCCCTTTTCTGCCCACTCTTCAGCATCCTGAGCAGAAAAAACCACTTTCCCAACTGCTGCACCTGGGCTTGCAGGCAGACCTTTAGCAATAACTTTAACCTTTGCTGAAGGATCAATAGTCGGATGAAGAAGTTGATTTAATTGTTCTGGTTCTATTCTTAAAAGTGCTGTTTTTTTGTCTATTAGTTTTTCCTGAACCATATCTACAGCAATTTTAATGGCTGCCCCTGCTGTTCTCTTTCCAACTCTTGTTTGAAGCATATAGAGTTTGCCTTCCTGGATGGTAAACTCTATATCCAGCATATCTCTATAATGTTTTTCAAGCTTTTCGCATATTTTTTCAAGCTGGGCATAAATTTTAGGCATTCTCTTCTTAAGTTCTTCAATTTTAAGTGGTGTCCTTATTCCTGCAACTACATCCTCACCTTGGGCATTTGGGAGAAACTCTGCAAAGAATCTCTTTTCACCAGTAGATGGATTTCTTGTAAAACCTACACCTGTTCCAGAATTTTCACCCATATTACCATAAACCATTGCGACTATATTACAGGCAGTACCGAGATCATCGGGAATTCCATGTAATCTCCTGTATGTTACTGCTCTATCACCATACCAAGAGTCAAACACTGCTTTTATCGCCATCTTAAGCTGTTCGTAAGGGTCTGTAGGAAATTCTTTTCCAGTTTCCTTTTTAAAAAGTTCTTTATATTGTTTAACAAGTGCTTTAAAATCCTTGGCATCCAGTTCTGTATCTAATGTAACTCCTTTCTTCTCTTTAACCTTATCAAGCAAATCCTCAAATTTTTTTCTATCTATATCTGTAACAATACTTCCAAACATTGTTATAAATCGCCTGTAAGTATCATAGGCAAACCTTTCGTTTTTACTCTTATCTATTAGACCCTTTAAAGTTTCATCGTTTAAACCAAGATTCAAAACTGTATCCATCATTCCTGGCATTGAAAACTTTGCACCCGACCTAACTGAGACGAGCAAAGGATTTTTCGGATCTCCAAATTTGCAACCCATTGATTTTTCAACTCTCTTAAGGTGTGTTAAAACTTCATCCCACATATTATCAGGAAATTTTTGCCCCTTTTTAAAGTATTCTCGACAGGCTTCTGTAGTAATCGTAAAACCTGATGGGACAGGAATACCTAAATTTGTCATCTCTGCAAGTCCAGCTCCTTTACCACCTAATAAATCTTTCATCTGAGCTGTTCCTTCAGCTTTACCATCCCCAAAGTAGTATACGTATTTCTTTTGTCGGGCTGTTTTTTGTGATTTTGATGCAGCTTTGAGAGGCTTTTTTGTTTTTGTTGTTTTAGATGCCATTTTAAGGCTCCTCCTACCTTAATATTTTAAATAGCTATTCATATTACAATGATGTTACAAAATTTTTCAAGAATCTATAATTTTTTCTTGACTTTTTAATAAATGATTTTAAAAACTAAGCTTCGTGGAAAAGATTTTTGTTAAGCCATTGAAAAGACATAAAAGTTTATGGATTTATAAAAATGAAATTCAATCTAATATTGAAAACTTAGATGTTGGTAGTATCATAAAAGTCTATGAGATAAAAACGAATAAATTCATAGGGATAGGTTATATAAATCCTAATTCTGTCATATCAATCAGGCTCTTAAGTTTTAAAGACGAAAAGATTGATGAAGTATTCTTTAGAAAAAGAATCCAAGAAGCTCTCAAATACAGAGAAGAATTTTTAGGATTGAAAGATAACTATAGATTAATATTCAGTGAGTCAGATTTTCTTCCTGGGCTAATAGTTGATAAATACGATAAATGTCTTGTGATTCAGATATTAACTGCAGGAATGGATAGATTTAAGGATTTGATTTTAGAGATACTTGATGAATTGTTCTCTCCTGAAATAATTATTCTAAGGAATGACTCTTCAGCAAGAGTCAAAGAAGGATTAAAGGCTGAAAAATCGGTCATAAAAGGTACCTTTGACAAAGTTGTGAAGACCATGGAGGATGATGCATCCTTTTATTTTGATCCCTTGCATGGACAAAAAACAGGGTTCTTTCTTGACCAGAGAGAGAACAGATTATTTCTGAAAAGTCTCATAAACTCAGGAGAAGGGCTTGACTTGTTCTGTTACGTAGGTGCTTGGAGCATACATTTAGCAAGAAAAGGACCGCAAATAAAGGGTATTGACATATCAGAAAAAGCAGTTGAAATAGCAAAGCAGAATGCCATACTCAATAGTGTGCAAGAAAAATGTCAATTTCTAAAAGCAGATGCTTTTGATTTTCTTAAGTGGGAAGGGAAAAAAGGCAAAAGTTACGATTTTATTGTAGTAGATCCACCAGCATTTGTTAAATCAAGGCAAGAAAAGAGGGACGCTATTGAGGGTTACTTCAATCTGAACAAAATGGCTATTAAGCTTCTCAAGAAAAGTGGACTATTAGCAACATCTTCGTGCTCACAACATATCTTTGAGGTTGAATTTATGGAGATAATTAAAGAAGCACTTAACGCTTCTAATAAAACTGGAATACTTATCCATAAAGGAACACAAAGTAAGGACCATCCAGTTCTTCTTAACATGCCTGAGACAGCCTATTTGAAATGTTTTATTATTAAAGTATTTTAAAAAGTTCAAAACCAAATCTACGTGCAATAGGAGGCAGTATAAAGCAAGTGGACTCGAGTTATATTAGTTTAATAAGAGATTTATCTTACTCAGCTTTAGGAAATTGATAACTTTTATATATACTTCATAAATTCTTTTTTAAACAATAACAGATAATCTCAGAATTTGCAGTCATGAGATTGGAACTCTTATGTTTTTGTATATTGTTTGAAAAAGTTGTATTTTCAATAACTTAGACATAATGGTTTTTCTGATAGGAAGATACTTTCAAATAAGAGTTTCTGAATGAACCTTAAAATTAAAGTGAAATATTAATTATATCTGGTAAAATAAAACATGAAAGCATTTTTATACTTTTTACTATGTTTGATTTTATCTTTCACATTCTCTGCTCAATTAAGTTCAAAAGAACCTATTGAAGTATCCCCTTCTGATGGAGACAGAGTCAAAGTTGAACAATGGATAGAGGAACTTGAAATACCTTGGTCATTAGTGTTTTTACCCGATGGAAGAGCACTTGTTAGTGAGAGACCTGGAAGAATTAGAACTATTAAGGATGGTGTCTTGCAAAGAGAGCCCTATGCCACAATTAATGTTGCCCACATTGGTGAAGGTGGACTTATGGGACTTGCTGTTCATCCAGAATTTCCTAAAAAACCTTATATTTATGCAATGCACACCTACAGAGAGGGAAATAATCTTTTCAACAGGGTTATAAGACTTAAGGACGAGGAAAACAGAGGAAAATTTGACAAAGTAATTATTGACCGTATCCCTGGAGCAAGATTTCACAACGGTGGAAGAATTGCCTTTGGTCCTGACAGAATGCTTTATATTACAACAGGTGAGATTTATGAAGGAGAGCTTGCTCAAAATCTAAATTCCCTTGGAGGAAAAATTTTAAGAATAACTGATGAAGGCAATATCCCAAATGATAATCCCTTTAAAAACTCTCCCATATACTCCTACGGACATAGAAATCCTCAAGGACTTGCCTGGCATCCAGATACAGGGGAACTATTCTCCTCAGAACATGGTCCATCTGGAGAGTACTTGAGATTTGGTAATGATGAAATAAATGTAATTAAAAAGGGAGCAAATTATGGTTGGCCCATAGTAATTGGAAAAAGTCACAGACCTCCCTATATAGCCCCTTTTGTATTGTGGGAAAAGACAACACCTCCCTCAGGAATCACCTTTTACAGTGGAGATAAATTTCCTCATCTCAAAGGTAACCTCTTTGTAGCTACTCTAAGAAGTGAATGCCTAATAAGAATAAAAATTAAAAGAACAGACAAAGGATTTAGAGCTGAAAGAATAGAGAGATGGTTTGAGGGAAAATACGGAAGAATTAGAGATGTTGTTCAGGGGCCTGATGGTTATCTTTACTTTCTTACGAATAACAGAGACGGAAGAGGAAAACCGAGACAGGGAGATGATAGAATTTACAGAATAATGCCAAATAGGATTTAAGATAAAGCCCCAAAATAACATTTAAAGTCAGATTCCTCAGCATTAGGCTAATCCAAATAAATTAACCAAAATAGTCAACATTTATAAGTTAAGGCATATTCATAGGTAAAAACTATTGGAAATATTTATATTTCCTTATTTAAAATCTTTTTAAAAAATGGAGGTCTGAATATGTCTAAGGACTACACACCCTTATGGAAAGAATTAGGATTAGACCTTGTTAAGCATGATGGACTTCTGTCAGTTCTTTCCGATGCCTACAAGAATATCTATCTTTCCCAGAAAAACAGGCCTGAGGGGATGAAGTATTTTGATTTTGTGATTTCTGAAGTTCACGGGCTTAGAATTGAAGAACTCTATGAAGCAAAAAAGGAAAAAAGAAAAGTAATTGGCACATTCTGCGTATACGTTCCTGAAGAGCTTGTTCTCGCAGTAGACGGTGTTTTTGTAGGGCTCTGTGCAGGTGCAGAGGTAGGATTTGAAGACGCTGAGAAATATGTGCCGAGAAATACCTGTGCTTTAATTAAAGCATTTATGGGATTTAAGCTTTCTGGATTATGTCCTTATGTGGAACTTACTGATATGGTTGTGGGAGAGACAACTTGCGATGGAAAAAAGAAAGCCTATGAGATATTCGATGAAATCACAAAAAAGATGTATGTAATGGAAATTCCAAATATGAAAAATGACTCTGACAGAAAACTATGGCTTGGGGAAGTCAAGAAATTTAAAGATAAACTTGAGGAAATCTCAAGTAAAGAGATAACAGTTAATCTTCTCAAAAAAGCAACAGAAATTGTTAATCAAAAAAGATCTGCCTTGCAGAGACTTAGCAAACTTAGAGCCTATGACCCCTCTCCTATTTCAGGTCTTGATGCATTACTTGTTAATCAGATTGCCTTTTATGATGACCCTGTAAGATTTACCATGAAAGTAAATGAACTTTGTGATGAACTTGAAGAAAGGGTAAAGAAAGGAGAAGGTGTTGTGCCAAAGGGAACTCCACGAATTCTCATATCAGGAAGTCCCTTTGCAATACCAAACTGGAAACTTCATGCTATAGTGGAAAACAGCGGTGCTATTGTGGTTGGTGAGGAGTCTTGTGTGGGAAGTAGAAACTTCAGAGAGTTAACAAATCAAAACTTTAACTCTCTTGAGGAAGGTTTGGAAAAAATTGCAATGAGATACATGGGTATTGATTGTGCATGTTTTACTCCCAACAAAGAGAGAATTGATAATGCTAAAAGCCTGTTTAAAGAACTTAAGGCAGACGGTATGATTCATTATGCTCTTCAGTTCTGCACTCCCTATATGATGGAAGCCTTCAAAATTGAGAAAAAGATTGATTTTCCCTATATGCGTATTGAAACAGACTACAGCATGGAAGATTTGGGTCAACTTAAAACGAGAGTAGAAGCCTTCATAGAGACACTTAGATGAGCTTTTTTGGTATTGATATTGGTTCAAGATATATTAAAGCTGTATTTATTGAAAAAGACGAGCCTAAGGAGTGGATTAAAGTTGAAACCTCCTATGAACCTTTAAACAGAAGTTTAGAGATATTAAGAAAATATGAACCTAAAAAAACAGTTGCAACAGGATATGGAAGACACTTATTAAGCTTTAATGGAAACATTCCTACAATTACAGAAATCAAAGCCTTTGCCATGGGTTCAAGGGCTTTGATACCCTCATGCAGAACAATAATTGACATAGGTGGACAGGACACAAAGATTATAAGTCTTGATGAAAGAGGAAATGTAAAAAAGTTTGAGATGAATGACAAATGCGCTGCGGGAACAGGAAGATTTCTTGAGATAATGGCATCGGCGCTTGGATACTCTATGGATGAGTTTGGGAAAATAGAAGGTAAAATTGAAAGCTCATTGCAAATAAGCAGCATGTGTACTGTTTTTGCTGAATCGGAGGTCATATCTCTTATAACAAAAGGAATATCCCGCGAAGAGATTGCTATAGCAATTCATAAAGCCATAGCAAAAAGAGTTGTATCTATGCTTAAGAAAGTTTCTCTTGAGGAAGATATTGTCTTTGCTGGAGGATGTGCTGGAAATGCTCTTCTTAAAAAACTTATAGAAATAGAAGTTGGAAAGAAAATAATTATCCATGAAAAACATCATTTTGCAGGCGCATTAGGCGCTGCAATTTATGCAGAAAAAACCTTATAATTGTGGGGATAAGAATGAAAAAATTTGTGTTTAAATTTTCTTTATTATTTTTAATAATTTTCAGCTATTTTAGTTTTTCACAAGCCAGTGAAATTCCTGATATCAATGATGCAATAATCAGAGATAATTTTGAAGCACCACAAATATCTACAAAGGAAATGAAAAAAGTAATAAAAGAAGGCGCTTTAATCATTGACAACAGACCGTATTTTGAATGGGCAGTAAGTCATATTCCAGGTGCAATTACAGTATCTCCGAAGTCAGGGATTAGCAAAGCTCTATATACTTCCGATAAAGAAGAGATAAAAAAATTAGTAAATAATGACAAAAATAGATTAATTATCTTATATTGCGATGGAATATACTGTGGAAAAACAAAACGGGTATCAAAAGAGCTCATACAAGATGGATTTAAAAATGTTTACAGATATCAACTTGGCATTCCTGTTTGGAGAGCTCTTGGAAATTTAACGAAGTGTGAGATGGAAGGTATAAGGTATATTTATGAAAAGGACAGAACAGCATACTTAATTGATAGTAGAAAGGAGGATGAATTCAAGACAAAAAATCTCAAAATAAGTAAGAATATACCGCATGACAAAGTATTAGAAGGCAAAGACGTGGGAGAAATTTTTAAAGCAAAAGAGGATGGCAGACTACCTGTTGATGATAGGAATACACGAATAGTTGTGTTTGGTAAAAATCTACAAGAAACCTTGAAGGTCGCAGATGCAATTGCTAAGGAAGCATTTCACAACATTTGTTTTTTTGCAGGTAAAGTAGAGGAAATTTTAAATCTTGAAGCATTAAATTCATCAAAATAACTAACTTAGGAGGGACAAGATGAACTATGGAGCAAGAAACAAAATCAAAGCAAAGGTAAAATCAGTCAAAAAAGGAGATGTAATGAGCCTTGTTAAATTTGAAGTTAGCTTACCTGCTGAAATGGCATCTGTTCTTACAACGGAATCCTGTGAAGAACTAAACCTTCAACCTGGAGACAGCGTAACTCTCATTATAAAAGCCATACACGTGTTACCTATAAAAGAATGAAAGGTATATAAGTACCCTTATTAGTCTGACAAGAAATAGATATCACTATGTTATTGCCTAAGGGGTCTATTAATTTTAAATAAATAGACCCCTCCTATTATTTCTTTTTCATTCTGTTTTAAATTAATAAATTTATAGGGTTTACATTTAAAAATCCCGAGTAAATAATGAAAACGGAGATTTATTGATTTCAAAGAAGTTGAAAGTTTTTTGAAGAATCTAAAGAATTATAATACTAAAATTTGACTAAAACTTCTTTTTTTAATTAAACTGTTTAATTATGCCAAAAGAATTTATAGTTGCTAACTGGAAGATGCACAAAACAGTGAAGGAAGCTTTAGCTTTCATTGATGAATTTATTCCCTTGATTGATAAAACAAGAGACAGGGAGATTGGAATTGCTCCAACATTTATCTGCCTTGAAAGCGCAGGGAAAATACTGAGAGACACTATGATAAAACTTTGCGCACAGAATGTATTTTATGAAAATAAAGGAGCTTACACAGGAGAAGTATCTCCGACAATGCTTAAAGATATAGGAGTTGAATTTGTATTAGTCGGACATTCTGAAAGAAGAAAGTATTTTTATGAAACAGACGAAATTGTAAATAAAAAAATTAAAGCATGTATTAACGAAGGTTTGAAAGTTATCTTTTGTATTGGTGAGACCTTTGAAGAAAGACAGAACAACAAGACAATGATGATTTTAAATGATCAGCTTAGAAAGGGATTAGAAGGTATATTATCTCCAGAAGCCTTAACAATTGCCTATGAGCCTGTATGGGCAATTGG
>FQKF010093512.1_pt1 | contig 12921 bp, 13 predicted proteins | sample 1504521 | NCBI WGS metagenome assembly FQKF01 (sample SAMEA4475357, study PRJEB15587) | soil metagenome | biome: Soil; feature: Field | place: India | collected 2015-03-11 | depth 0 m
GGCGGCACCTGCCTCAACGTGGGCTGCATCCCATCCAAAGCCCTCTTAGACTCCTCCGAGCATTACTACGCCGCCAAGCATCACTTCAAAACCCACGGCATCGACCTCAAAGACCTCAAGGTCAACATGCCGCAAATGATCCGGCGCAAAAACCAAGTCGTGCTCGAAAACAACAAGGGCGTCGAATTCCTCATGAAAAAGAACAAGGTGGACGTCTATCACGGCCACGCCTCCTTCCTGACGCCCAAAACCATCCAGGTGGCGCAGAAAGAAGAAGGAAACCTGATGCTCGAGGCCCGAAATGTCATCATCGCCACCGGTTCTAAGCCCACTGTGCCGGCCCATTTCAACTACGACAAAAAGCGCGTCATCACCAGCACTGAAGCTCTTAACATCGAGCAAGTACCCGGCAAAATGCTCATCATCGGCGGCGGTGTCATCGGCCTCGAACTGGGCAGCGTCTATGCCCGCTTAGGCACCGAAGTCAGCGTCGTTGAGTACATGGACCGCATCCTGCCCACTATGGACGCCGATTGTAGCCGCGAACTTAGCAAAAGCCTCAAAGCCCTGGGCATCCAGTTCTATTTGCGACATGCCGTTACTGAGGTAACACCCACTAAAACGCAAGTCAAAGTCGTCGCCCAAAGCCGGGACGACGAGTCTAAAAAGCTCACTTTCGAGGCGGACTACTGCTTGGTCTCCATCGGTCGTCGGCCTTACACCGATGGTTTAGGTCTGGAAAACATCGGCCTGGCGCTGGATGAAAAGGGCCGCATTCCTGTCAACGACCATTTGGAGACTGCCGTGCCGGGCGTGTATGCCATTGGAGATGTTATTCGCGGCGCCATGTTGGCCCATAAGGCCGAAGAAGAGGGCGTCTTTGTAGCTGAACGGCTGGCGGGTCAAAAGCCGCACATTCATTACCATCTCATCCCGAACGTCGTCTACACCTGGCCCGAAGTGGCTGGTGTGGGCCATACCGAAGAAGAGCTCAAAGAAAAAGGCGTGCCTTACAAGGTAGGGAAGTTCCCTTTTCGCGCGTTGGGCCGCGCCCGTGCCAGCATGGACCTGGACGGCATGGCCAAGGTCATTGCTCACGCCGAGACCGATGAAATCCTCGGGGTGCATATCGTCGGTGCCCGCGCTGCCGACATGATTGCTGAGGCTGTGGCTCTCATGGAATTCCGCGCCTCTGCTGAAGACGCCGCGCGCATGAGCCATGCCCACCCTACATACACAGAAGCGTTCCGCGAAGCGGCACTGGCCGCCACAGCTAATCGGCCTATCCATCTGTAGCATCTTGATGCTGAAAAGGCGCTTCAACGGCTACTCCAAATGACAAGAGAAGCCATAAACTGGTAGGCATGCCCTTTAGACTGGTACCAAAAACAAATGCCCGGGCAATGGTGTATTGCCCGGGCATAATGCGTAAGACCAAGAGGGCAAGCCAGATTTCAGGCGGCTTTTCCCGGTACAAATACACCTTTAGCCGGCACGGCCACCTTCCAGCTCGTCCTGGAGCTTCTTGAGCTCATCCCATTTGCCGTCGGCAGCCAGAGCAGCCTGGTGCGGCCAACTTTCCGGGTCATGGGCGTTGAACTGCGGACCACCGGCGTCGAGAATCTCGCGCAGGCGATAGGGCGACGTCATTGAGAGCATCTGCCAACTGGTAATGCCTGCGTCCCGGAGCAATTCGGCAATTTTTGGCCCAATACCTTCGATAATTTGCAGGTCGTCCCAGGTGTACTCTTTACCCGCAAACACAATAGTGCGCGGCTGTGCCTCGCGTGCCTTCACCTGAAGGGCTGCGAGAGCTTCAGGGCCCAGTTGCTCGCGCAGAGCATTGCGCTCGCTTTCGCAAAGGATGAGGGCATCCTTGACCTTGTGCAACTCCTTAGAGCGCGCTTCGAGGTCGGCCTCTACTTTGGCGACGTTCATGCGCAGGTCCGTAATGGTCTGGGTTTGCTCGTCCACCTTGAGTCTGAGATCGGCGTTATCGCTCTGCAATTTGCTGACTTTGTAGTAGATGTAAGAAGCAATCCAGCCCAGGATAAACGGGACGATACACAGGGCGAGTGCTACCGGGAGGTTTTCGGTGAAGCTGTTGAGCAAGATGTATGAGAGAAACATGGCGTTGAGTTTGTTTTGATGGTGTGCAATTACGGTTTGACGGTGATGACGACGCGGCGGTTGCGGTGACGCCCGTCTTCGGTAGTGTTGTCGGCTACAGGTTCGCGTTTGCCGCGTGACTCCACTTTGATGCGATTGGCCGCAATGCCGCTTTTGATGAGCACGTTAGCAATCGACTGTGCGCGGGCGCGGCCCAGCTCCATATTGGCCTCATCGGTACCCACATCGTCGGTGTGGCCTACGATGAGGAAGGTCGCCGAGGTAGTTTTGTGTTTTTCGACCAGTTTTTTCAGGTAATTTTCCACCTTTGGGTCTTTGTCGTACTCTGTGGAGCGGAAAGGAAACAGGAAAATGACATCCTGATCGCTTTCAATAATAGCGCCTTCTTCCATGGCGAGCACCATTTTGAGCCAGTTGTAGTCTGCTGAAGCCATAGGTGGACTGCCCTCAGCCAGGCCGTCCTCAACGGTTTTGGAAGCCAGGCGGATGCGGCTTTCGGGTACTTCGGGCATCATCAATTGTTTGATAGCCTCCGCGCGTGCCAGGCCGATGCCTTCAGGTTCGCCGGGGCGCTGCCAGCCGGTAATAAGGAGCGTATCGCCCTGGCCGCCGCGTGCCAACAGGGCTTTCTTCCAAGCCGCAAAGTTGGCGTCGGGTTCCGGCACATTCGAAATCCATTTGAATAGGGGTTCGCCGGTCGTCTTAGCGGATACCTCGATGGATGCCTGCCCGTCGCAGCACTTGCACACATAGCAGTGCCAGAAACGAACAGCCCACACCGAATACACGGCAAACACCAGCAATACGAGCCAGAGTGGAATTTTACTCATAGATAGAGCGGTTTTAAATTTTGCACGGTGATGTTTGGGCAAATGTAATTCATTCTTATCGAAAGGTCGGCCGTTTAATGAAAAAACTTAATTTAGCGTTTAAAACAATGCGCCTCCTCATCAAAGACGTACGATATGAAGCTCTCCCCGCGCGATTTCGTCCATAAGTACTGGCGCTATGCCCAGCAAACGCAGAAAAAAACCGGCATCAGTGCCATTGCCATTCTGGCCCAGGCGGCCGTGGAAAGCGGCTGGGGCGAGCACGCGCCGGGCAATATGTTGTTTGGCATCAAGGCCAAAGCCTCCGACCCGCCGCGCAAACGCCAGCTGCTGACCACCACGGAATACCTGAAAAGCCCAGAGCAGGGGCATCGCTTCCCCAAAGTTCTCTCCATCACTGAGGTGAAACCGGGGCTGTGGAAGTACCGCGTGAAGGACTGGTTTCGCCGCTACCGCACGGCCAAAGGCTCCTTCGACGATCACGCGCAGTTCTTTCTGACCAATCTGCGTTATGCAGAAGCCGTGCGCGTGGGCGCCGACCCGCTGGCTTTCCTGCGCGAAGTGGCGCGGGCCGGCTATGCAACCGACCCTAACTACTTCGACCTGCTGGCCAAAGTAGTGCGCATGATTGAGCGCTATCGGCCCGACACTGCCACCACCCGAACGACATCAGAGGAAGAAGAACAAGCCTTGCAATTGCCTCCAGTCGAGCGCGGCGAGTGGGTACCCGCTCGTGTTCCTCCCGAATAGAGAGAGATAGACTCGGTCAGGGCGAAGCACCTGCAGACTCCTCTACTGCGCTTAGGCCGCCCTTCGGCTGCTGTTGTAAAAGATAGCGATAAGTCGTCTGTGTAAGCGAAGCAATAACCTGTGCCTGGCGTTCGGTGTCAATTCCGCGTGTCATAATGACCAGCAGGTAGGGAACATCTTCCACGTAAATCACACCGGCCTCGTGCAACTCATGGGCGCGGCCGGCATGCCCCCAGCTCCCGAATTTATGCCACAGGCGCGTGCCGGGCGGCAGCCCTTTTTTGAAACCATCAGAAAAAGCGCATTTGGAGAGAAGTTGAGCAGCGTAATCCGAAAATTCGGGGCTTAGGTAGGACGAATTGAAAATCACTTTAAACAGCACGGCCATTTCAGGCGCTGACAGGGTGAAGCGATCTATGGCGTCCCAGGAGGTATGCAGGCCAATATCCGCAAAAAGCTTAGGTGTGCTTTGGGGGTCGAGGCGGCTGGCTAAAAGCCAGGTGGCGTAATTGTCGGAGTAAGCAATCATGCGCTCCAGCAGCTCAGCCACCGTGTACTCCTTACCGACCTCGACGCTCGGAAAGGTGTAATATTGCGCCTGAACAATGCCATCGGGAGGCGCCGTGCATGTAATACGCTGTTGCAACAGCCCAGGCTGCATTTCTGCCGCTTTTAGTATAGAAATCAGCAACGCTACCTTCATCAGCGAGGCTGGATGGTAACGCTGGTCTCCGTTGAGCGACATCCAGTGCCCATGCCCAAAATCGCGCAAATACACGGAGGCCCGTGTCAGCAAGCCTGCTTTCCGAAGGCTGTCTATCTGATGCAAGAGCGTTCTCCTTAGCGGCAGATAGAGCTCTGACTCGCATTCATCTTCTGCCGAAAGAAGTGGCCCTATCCACGTATAACCGCTCACGCGCGCGATGCGGTAGTCGCATTTGACGAGGTCATCAGCATTTCGGAGATATGTCAACCAGGCGTAAAAGAGCACACCAAGGCCAAAACCCAACGCGAGCGTAAGCCACCACGCGCGGTCGGATAAACGAGGCGCCATGAGAAATTGTGTTTATTTGTCGGTACACATTCTCAAACGTTGCAAACCTAAGGCGAGTTGCTTGCCTCAGCCAAAACGCCCGATACTTGGTTCGTTCCTCGGAAACACAACTACCTTTGCCCGCCATCTGTAACGTTCACTGAAAGCGCCTGTTCGCTGTACGAGACCCACATTCTCGGAGCCGCCAAAAAAGGACTGGCTGACCTGCGGGTAACGAGGCGTGCGCCTATTCACCTGGTTTTCATGAAAACAATACCCTTTCTGATCTTCTGGCTGGCAGTCCTGACCCTAACGGGCTGTTTCGGAGTCGAACAAAAGACCACGGCGACCCTGATTCTGTACAACGGCCGCCTTTTTACTGCCGACAGCACGCGCCCGGAGGCTACGGCTATTGCTATGCGTGGCGACACCATCCTGTACGTGGGCGACGACGCCACCGCGCGTGCCTTAGCCGGCCCACAAACGGAGCTGCTCGACCTGCAGGGCGCCTTTGCTATGCCTGGCTTCATTGAAGGTCATGGCCACTTTCTGGGTCTAGGCCAGAGCCTGCAGATTGTTGCCCTGGGCGGAGCCACCGACTGGTCGGAAGTCGTAGAGCGCGTAGCCCGCCAGGCCGGGCAGACGCCCGTTGGCGAGTGGGTCGAAGGTCGGGGTTGGCATCAGGAAAAATGGACAACGCCACCCGCACGCACCGTCAACGGGTATCCCTACCACGACGACTTGAGCGCTCGCACGCCCGAACATCCGGTCGTGTTGCGCCATGCCAGCGGCCATGCGCTCTTGGCCAACGCCAAAGCCATGCAAATGGCCGGCATCAGCCGAGAAACGCCCGACCCAGTGGGCGGCCGCATCGTGCGCGACGCGCGCGGCAACCTCACCGGCGTATTTGAGGAAAATGCTATGGACCTCATCCTGCATCCTTTAACGGCACATAAGAGCTTGCGCAGCGATGCTGAAAAACGAGCTGCGCTCGAGCGCAGCGTTGCCTTAGCCGCTGAGGCCTGCCTGCGCAACGGCGTCACCTCCTTCCAAGACGCCGGTAGCAGTCTATGGGAAATACAACAGTTCCAACGCTTGGCCGAAAACGGCCAACTGCCCGTGCGGCTGTGGGTCATGATTGCGCGGCCCAGTGCTGCCGATTTGCCGAGTCTGGCAGACTTCCCCAAAATAAACGTGGGCAAAGGCTTCCTGACAGTGCGTGCCGTGAAGGCCTACTTAGACGGCGCGCTTGGAGCTTACGGCGCGTGGTTGCTCCAGCCATACGCCGATAAGCCCGGCCATGTGGGGCAAAACGTAACGCCTTTAGACACCATCCGCCGCACAGCGGAAGCCTGTCGCAAACATGGCCTTCAGCTATGTGTACACGCCATTGGTGACCGCGCCAACCGCGAACTCCTCGACCTGTACAGCGCCTTCATCAGCCCTGACAAAGGCCTGCGCTGGCGCATCGAACACGCTCAGCATGTCGATCCACAGGATATTCCACGCTTTGGCCAGCTGGGCGTCATCGCTTCCGTACAGGCTATACACTGCACCAGCGACGCGCCGTTTGTGGTTAAGCGCCTTGGTGTGGAGCGCGCCCGTACAGGTGCTTACCCTTGGCGCAGCCTCCTGGACTCCGGCGCCCGCTTAGCCAACGGCACCGACACGCCTGTGGAGGACATCAGCCCGTTGGCCTGCATCTACGCCGCCGTTACGCGCAAACGACCCGACACCAAAGAGCCGTTCTTCCCTGAGCAGCGCATGACCCGCCAGGAAGCGCTGCTCTCCTACACGCTCTGGAATGCTTACGCGGCTTTTGAAGAAAATGAAAAAGGCATGCTGGCTCCCGGCAAGCGCGCCGACATAGTCGTGCTCTCCGAACATTTGCTGGAATGCCCGGAGGAAAACATACGCCATGCGCGCGTGCTTCATACTATTGTGGCAGGACGCCGCGCCTGGTCGGCGCAGTAACGATGCTGTAGAAGCCGTAGAAAGGGTGCGAACACCTTATGTTAGAACCACATTCGGCCGCCGACGAAAAGAGCACGGATGAAGTAGCCCTCAATCGCTAGGAGAATGATGATGAAAAAAGAATGTGGATTGCTCGGAACGCCTACCTTTGCTCGTGTTTACGAGAGAGAACTTCATTTTTTCACAAAACGCAACGAAGTGGAATACGGCTTTTTCAAGCGGCGCAATTCCGGAAACAACCAACAACGCAACAATTCCGAGCGCCGCGAGCGAGGGGGACACCGCGAACGAAACGACTATCGCGACAGAGACCGGGACCGCAGCGGACACCGCGAACGAAACGACAACCGAGACCGCGACCGCAGCGGGTACCGCGAACGAGGCGGAAACGAGCAACAGCGCAACTTCGACGGCGGCGGAGAAGAAAGCGTCTTCTCCAAGCGCGTACGCGCCGGAAAACGTCGAACCTACTTCCTAGATGTGCGTAAAACGCGCGGCGACGACTTCTTCATTACCATCACTGAAAGCACTCGGCGCGACGACGGCTACGGCGGCTATCGCCGGCACAAAATCTTCCTCTATAAGGAGGATTTTAACCGCTTTGTCGCTTCACTCAATGAAGTGGTAGAGCACGTGAAAACGCATCTGATGCCCGACTTCGACTACGAAGAGTTCGACCGGCGTCAGGCCGAATGGGAGGTGCAGCAACAAAACGCCACCTTCGACGACGAAGAGCGCCTCGGCACCCTCGAAGACGCCGATGAAGAAGACTTTGAGGAGGACTTTGACGAAGATTTTGAGGACGACGACCTCGATGAAGACGACGAAAAGCCGCTTAGTAAAGACTCCAAACGCAAGACACCGCCAGAAGACGATCTCTCCTGGTGAGAAAGGGAAATTGCAGGGTAAGCCGCCTTACCGCTGTCGAATGCGGTTGGCCCAACACAGAATAAGCCAGACCCTTGTACCATGCGCATATCGCCCTCCATTCTATGGCTATGCCTGGCAGTCCTGACCTTGGCCGCTTGCGACGACAGCGCGCCTGTACCCAAACCGCGCGCCTACCCGCGTGTCATTTATCCAGAGAGAGCCTATAAGCCATTTGAGGCAGGCGGTTGCCCCTTTACGTTCGACGTGCCCGTCTATGCCGACGTGGAGCAAGATGTCTCCTTTTTTGACGAAGGCCCTAAGAGCGACTGCTGGTTCACCCTGCATGTGCGCCCACTTAACGCGCAAATCCACTGCAGCTACTATCCTATCCACAATCGTGCACGCTTCGACGAGTTGGTGCAGGATGCCTTCACAATGGCCCAAAAGCACAACATCAAGGCCAGCTACATCGAAGAAATCCCTGTGCATCGTACCGCCGACCACGTGCATGGCGTCGTGTTCAATCTCGAAGGGGCTACTGCTTCTTCTTACCAGTTCTTCCTGACCGACTCTACTCAGCACTTCCTGCGCGGAGCACTGTACTTCAAAACACAGGCTCGCCCTGACTCGCTGGCGCCCGTGCTCGATTTCATGCGGCAAGATGTCAATCGCCTCATCGAAACCTTGCACTGGCAAAAGGCGCCACCCAAAAGGAAATGAAAGAGGGCAACGCCTGAGCAGAGGTGTTACCCTCTAATGACTTTACTATAGGGAAGCGTCCTCTGTCGGTCTTTCAAGAACGAGTCGCCTGTGATGCGTCAGAACCCTCCTGTCCACCCTTCTTCTGTGGTGTTGAGTGTCTCTTCTAGGAGGGTATCGGTCGGCAGCACGAAGTACACGCGGAAGCTGTCGTGCCCGCCGGAGCCCTCCCGCTCTTCCCAGACCAGCGTGGAGTCCACGCGAATGGCCGAGGTGTTCACCTCACTGCTCCACGCCATATTCAGGAGGGCATCCGGGTGGGGTATGCTATACTTCACATTGCTCGGCTGGGAGAAATCATAGCACTCCATCCTCCGGCCATTCGTTTCCGGGTCTATCAGGTGACTCATGTACAGACGCTGGCCCTTCTGCAAAACGACGCAATGCGAAAGACGCGGGGCCCCCTTCTTTGTGAGCAAATAGGTACCAGCCTGCAGGTCATAGAGCAGTTGTGAGTGCTCTTCCAGCACTTTCCAATACTCGCCGGTGCGCTCGATGCAGATGCACCCCACTCCGGGCTCCGAAAAGCAAACCGTTATCAGGCTATCCTTGTAGCATACGCGCATTTGCTGGCCTTATTCGTGTTGAGTCCGCCGCATCAGGTAGTAATCGGAGACTTTCAGATACACGTAATCTTCCAGAACGACCCGCGCATCTGTCATGGCTCCGGGAAATCCATTCGTAGAACGCTCACCGATACCTCGGTACCATTCTCGTAGGGCATCTTTTTGCAGTAAACGCCGGTGATGTCCTGCCGGAACTGCTCCAGCAGCCGCCCGTCGTGCAGCAACGAGGTTGATAAGTAAACTGTTTCACATTCTTTCACCCAAAAAGACATGGAAACGAAGGCTACAATGGCCAAAACGAAGTGTTTCATGTGTAAGCTGTCTGAGTGGTTCGACGATAACTTGAGCACAAGCCCCTATCGTTTTTTATGGCGTTTCCTTAACGCCTCCATATGTATACCTCAACGAAAAGCTTTTTTGCCCTGAAGAGGCCCCGAATTTGCAAAACTCTTGGGCATTGGCGCATTGCAACCCGCTGAGCACTCGTAACATTGCGTCTTATTTCAAACGCAAACCCATTCTTCTGGATATGCTACCCTTGCTGACCCTGCCCGATTTCACCTCCAGTGGTGTGTGGATTAGCCTACTGACACTGACGTTCTTGGAGATCGTTCTCGGCGTGGACAACATCATTTTTCTTTCCATCATTTCTTCTAAGCTGCGTCTCGAAGACCAGGAGAAGGCGCGCAACATCGGCCTGCTGCTGGCTATGGGTTTTCGTATTGCCCTGCTGTTCGTGCTGGTGTGGATCATCGGCATGACGAGGCCGTTGTTTCATATTGACCTGCCCGGCCTGCACGGCATGGTTACGGGTCAGAGCCTGATTTTGTTCTTGGGAGGCGCCTTCTTGCTTTACAAGGCGACGACGGAAATCCACCACAAACTGGAGAGCCCGCGCGCCGGCGACGACCCTCAGGTCAGCCCGGGCGCACGAGCACTGAGTTCGGCCATTCTTCAGATTACGCTCATCAACATTGTTTTCTCATTCGACTCCATCCTGACAGCCGTAGGCCTGACAAAAGACCTTGTCATCATGATTGTTGCCGTTGTGGCCTCTGTGCTGGTAATGATGGCCTTTGCAACGCCAGTGAGCCGTTTCGTCAATCAGCACCCGACGGTACAAATGTTGGGTCTGGCCTTTCTGCTCCTCATTGGCTTTTCGCTCATCGGTGAGGCGGCGCATCAGGGGCATTTCATCGAAGGTTCCATTCCGAAAGGCTACCTTTACTTCGCCATTTTCTTTTCTTTATTTGTTGAAATGCTCAACCTGCGCTTGCGCAAAGTGCGCGAGCCTATTCAGTTGCACGGTTATGTGGAGACGGCTCGCAAGCAAGGACTGCTCAATGGCGAAAAGCCTGCCGAAGGGCAGGAGTAACAGGAGCACGCTTACGCTCATGCTCAAAACCGGTTATTACCCATGGTGAAGCTCAACCTGACGCGCGACTTGGTGGTGCTGGACGTGGAAACGACCGGCCTCAACGTCATCCGCGACCGCATCGTGCAGATAGCGATGATTAAAGTGTTCAAAGACGGTCGGCCACCGGCAGAGTTCAGCACGCTGGTCAATCCGGGTATTCCCATTTCGGCCGAGGCCATGGCAGTACACGGCATTACACCCAAAGACTTGGCCAACAAGCCTACCTTTCTGCAGCTGGCCCAAAAAATCTGGGACTTCATCGGCGATGCCGACCTGGCAGGCTACAACTCTAACCGCTTCGATATCCCAATGCTTATCGAGGAGTTCTCGCGTGCAGGGATGGACTTCGACGTCAGCAAGCGCCGCTTAGTGGACGTGCAACGCATTTTCTATAAAATGGAACCGCGCACACTAAAGGCGGCCTATCGCTTTTATTGCGAAAAGGACCTGACCGATGCTCACGACGCTTTAGCCGATGTACGCGCCACGCTGGAAGTGCTCCAAGGCCAGATTGCTCGCTACGAGGGTCAGGACCTCATAGACGAAGACGGCAACCGCATCGAAGCACCCATCCAGAACGACATCCAGGCGCTGCACGACTTCACCAACGACAACAGCTTCCTGGACGTAACGCAGCGCATTCGCCTGCTGCCCGACGGTACACCGGTTTTTAATTTTGGCAAATACATCGGCCAGCCGGTCAGAGAGGTCTTTGCTCGGGATAAGAACTACTACCACTGGATACTGGAGAAGGAATTCTCCTCTCAGCTCAAGCAGATTGTGCGGCAGCTCATGCGCGAGGTAGAAAGGAGTAAATAACGGTAAGAGGCAGCGGCTGCCTCTTTTTTAGCGCCATAGAAGTCATGCTAAGAATAGCGCTCTTATGGATAAGTGCCCTGTTCCTGTGGGCGGGATGCTTTGAGCCTCATGAAGGCTGCTTAGACATCGAGGCCGTCAATTTCGACGCGGCAGCTGACAAAGCTTGCTGTTGCTGTTGCAATTATCCCAAACTACGCCTGCGCTACTTGCCCTTGTTTGATACGGCCACCTGGCTGCCCAATGCCGCCTATGAGTACGCACCCGGGCGCTGGTTTCGCATCCGCCAGGCCGTTTTTTACCTCTCCGGTTTTCAGGGCGTCCAGAACGGGCAAGCGTATTCGATAACCGACACGATAAACCTGTCGGTGCGCATGCCCGCCGGCGATACGGTGCGCCAGACGTTCACGAACGACTTCTTTGTCTTACGCCGCACAGTAGTAGATTACACGGTGGGCGAGTTCAGGGCCGCCGGCAAGTTTTCCGGTATGCGCTTCCGTGTGGGTGTGCCCGATGCAGCACAGCGCGTCATTCCCGCTTTAGCCCCCGAAGGGCATCCCCTACGACCACAACCTGAAGACCTGTGGCTCGGCCCCGACCGCGGCTTTGCTGCGCTCCGCTTAGTCATTACGCGCGATACGCTGCCCGATACCCCTACTGACACACTGACGTTTGGCGCACCAGACTTCCCTTCTCAAATGCTCGAAAGCCCGGGGCCTTTCCGGCGCGAAAGCGGCTACGACTTCCGCCTCCAATTAGCCGTGAACTATCGCGAACTGTTTAGAAGCGTAGATTTGACAACGGGCGACATTTCAGCGTGGAAAACACAAATCTGGAACAACCTCGGCAGCGCCCTGTTGGTTATTCCAGAGTAAATTTGCACGCTGACACAGGCGGATATCCAACACTACGACGGATATTTTCGACATTCTTCTTTTCAAGTACAAAAACATATTGAACATGATGATGCGATGGACCGCCCTAGGGGCTTTTGCGGTCGGCAGCCTGCTGCTGTGGATGGGTTGCGATGGAACCAAAGACAACGCTGGGCCTAAAACAGAGCTGCAAATCACCTTCCGGGCGCTTTACGATGGCCGCCCCATTGTGCGCTACGAAAAACTCGACTACGACACCTACTGGGTGGACTTCTTCCGGATCAGCACGTATATGAGCAATATTGCCTTGCTCAAAAGTGACGGCACTCTGGAACGCCTCAGCAGCATCGAATGGGTGGACTTCACCCCCGACGATGCTAAAACGGACACGGTTGTGGACGTAACGCTCACCCTTCGCGCCCCGGAAGGCCAATACACGGGCATCCGCTTAGGCTATGGCGTGCCGCCCGCGCTTAATGCCAAACAGCCTAAAGACTTCGCCGCCGGGCATCCGCTCAGCCGCGAAAATGAGTACTGGATTGGATGGAAAAGCTACATTTTCAACAAAATAGAAGGCCGTGTGGACTTGAACAAAGACGGACGCCCTGACGGCGGTCTTATCTACCATTGCGGCTCTGATGCCGTCTTCCGCGAATATGTGTTTGACCTGCCTATACAAGTAGGCCAGGGCGCGCCAGCCATTGTTGTGGAGTTTGATTTGAAAAAACTCTTCCGCATCAACGGCCAGTGGCTCGACCTCAAAGACCCGTACAACCACATCACTTCCAATGACTTCAACGATGTCGTCATCGCCACGAAGCTGATGGACAACTTCCGAAACGCCACAGTGATTACCCAATAAACTTCCGTTGCTATGAAAAACATCGCCTGGCGACTCTGG
>FQKF010401867.1_pt1 | contig 12867 bp, 3 predicted proteins | sample 1504521 | NCBI WGS metagenome assembly FQKF01 (sample SAMEA4475357, study PRJEB15587) | soil metagenome | biome: Soil; feature: Field | place: India | collected 2015-03-11 | depth 0 m
AGTTCCAATGGCAGTATTAATAATGCTATTATCGGCATTGTTACGAAGCTCGTATGTTACGCCTACTTGCGAACCCGATAATTGTACATTGGCTGCACTACCTTCACATGTACCTCCATTAACCACACTTACATTGTAAGTAATAATGGTTGCACTTACATTATAATTTTTTGTATCGGTTCCAATCACTGTATGTGTTCCATCGGTCGATTCTTCAACAGTTACTGTTCCAGTACCTGGAGTATTCCATGTCACAGAAATAGTATTATTTGTTCCCCATGTACCACAACCTGTACACGATCCACCCGTAACCGTCCAGCGATATTCGTGCCCACTAACTAAAGGAGTAGAATAATTCACAATATCGTTCTGACATACATTGGCAGTCGAAGGAGTAATATCGGGAGCAGGAATATTTTGTACCACAATAACTTGATCATCATATGCGGCACAACCATTATAAGTTTCGGTAACACGCAAGGTATAAGTACTTGCCGTCCCAAAAGTAATATTGGTTGCATTGGCTGTAGGTGTTTGAATGGTGCCGCCACTGGCTCCTACCCAACTCCATGCATAAGTACTTCCTGCATGGTTGGTAGTGGAATACAGGCGTGTTTCGCCACTTCCAACTGTAGCTGGTCCAGCAATATCGGGAATATATGTAGGTTTAACAGTAATATTTTTTGTACTTGTACCAACTATACCACTCATATTAGCATCGGAAACCGAAACCAGTGAGAAAACAAAATTACCTGTACCACCAATATCAGTTCCTGTTAGTTGTATATTATATGTCGAAGAAGTGATACCAGTTTGAACAAAGGTACGAGTTGGAGTACCTGTAGTCCGATAAGTTAAGGTCCATGGTGCTACTCCAGTTAGCGATACAGGGATAGTAACAATCTCGCCATTATTACAAATTTCAGCGTCGGCGGTATTAGTTATAGTTGCAGTAACACCACTTACACCAATAGTAAACACAAAATCGTCTTGATTAACGGGTGTATTTGTAGTAATAGTACCTGCTGTGGCTGTCCCCGATACTCCCGAGGCATTGCTTCGTTCAGTCCATACACCGCTTCCATATTCAACAACTCGAAGCATAGGACGCAATGAAGCATTGGAGGTGTATGAAGGATACGACGTAGCATCCCAACGCAAACGTATATTAGCTGATCCTCCAGTTGGTCGAGTTACCACCCAATATTCATTATCACTGACAGCGGTAATAGGTGCCTGTAAATTAGCTGGACCAGTTGGATAAGTAGGTGAAGGATTAGTATTATAATACTTCACAGTCCAGTATTGAGGCGACGTACTTACACTGGTATTAAGTAACGACATATAACCATACCTGGTGCCATCTCCAACAGGGAAGGTAAACGACTGTCCACTGATAATATTTTTTCGTAATGGACAGGCAATAAATGATGCACTTCCTCCTCCGCTAATGGCATTGGTTGCAGTATTTGAAATAATGACCTGCCGCTGTGGATTTGTGTTGGATGACACAATACCACTGGTAAGTGTTAAAATTCCAGAAATATTAACATTTGCAGCTCCACTGAGCACAACACCGCTACTATTCTTAATTTGAAGATTATAGAAGTTTTCGTCGCGTTGAACCTGTATTTGCTGTTGTGTGGTTCCTTCAAAAATTACATTTCCAGAACCAGGTACAAAACCATCAATTGCTGTATTATTATCAATCCAATTACCCAGTATGGAAATATTTTTATCATAAAGGGTATTATCGAGAACAGTACCGTTGGCTATAGTTAAATTACCACGAATTCTGATATTTTCGGCACTAATATATTTCCTACCAGTACCCGATAATTCTACATGATTATAAGGCTTATAGTAATTTCCTGGTTTAAGAGGTAAGGTAGCATCATTATTTCCAGTAAATTCAATAATACTGCTGGTATTGGCAAGGAATACATCATAATCACCTCCGGGCAATACAAAAATTCCGTCAGAAGTAGAACTAACCGACATTTTACCCCCACCTTCAATATGGCCTAAATCATGAAATACAGTACTACCAACTACGAGTGTTCCTTTAATTTCAGTTGAATAAGCATAAGCACTGTTATTATTTATTGTAATAGTTTGTCCATTCTCAATCACTACCGGGTTACCATTTGGCGTACAATTACATGACGGTCCGGAACCACCTGGAGTTGTTGACCATGAATTATTATCGAACCAATTTCCAGAAGTGACTCGGCTATATAATATAGGTAAACTCGAATAATTTGGTTGATCACCTACAGTATATTCTCCATCAATAAAATTAACGTTCGAAATACTTAAGGTATTGGTAGCTGTATTGACCGTTCCCACTACCGACCATGTATTGGTCGATTCTACAAAACGCTCACCCTCATAATCAGCCTCAATACCCTGTACATCACTATCATCGTAAGTATAAATATGTGTTACTGAATAATTATTGAGATTACCTGATACTACGTTCCAATAATAAGTTAGCTTACTTGCATTTACATTCAGCACGCTACGATGTAATTTATTCACAGGTTTAACTGTAATATATCCATTATTCACATCGTTTGCACTAAAATCGAAAGTAACTGGTGTATATTTATCAGAAACACCAATAGGATAAGTAAAAGGATCGGTATCGCCAGAAGAGAAGATTTTCTTAACACCTTTATCACTAAGCGCTCCGTTAAGAACAATACAACGAGAAGCATCAGGTGAGCCACCAATGGTAGCGTTATTTCCGAATGTCAACTGGTAGTCGTCGATATATAATGTACCTACAGAGAATGTTAATCTGCCGTTGATTCGCGAATCGTCTTTCATATCAACACCGAATGCATTATTCAGTATAACATTTCCGAAATTACCAGCACCACTTCCTGTAATATATTGTTTTTGTGACCCGGCAAAAATAATTCCTCCATTTACACTATTACTTACATGAGTAGCGGAATTATCGACATGACCAATCAGAGTTATATTATTACCATTATCATTTAATGCACCATTACTTAGTGTAAGGTTTTGGTTAATACGAATGTTATTTTGGAGCGTAAGCGAACCCGACGAGTTGATCACAAGGTTAGCAAAATTGGTAAGGTTAGCGCCGTTGCCAACTATTTCCATAGCACCGGAACCATTAAACGTGGTTACTTGTGCAGTACTTCCAGCCTGATAGCCTCCAACATTTATACCCGCCGATGCAGAGACATTATTGTTATATAAACCATGTTGAATGGTCACATTATAACCCATTGCTTTAAACTCGGAGTTACCATTAATAATTAAATCGTTTAAAACTGTAAGAGCCAGAATTGATAATGAAGCAGTTTGTGGATTAGAAGAGGTTCCTACTTCAACATTCCATAAGGGACATCCGGCAATTAACTTAAAGTTTCGACCTGTTGCAGAGGCTGCATCACCTAAATTAATAGTACCTCCGGTTACATTATAGTTTTCGGGTCGAATATACACATCACCGTAAGTAGTTCCACCATCATTACGGATAATTAAATTTCCGCCCGACATGTTAAATTCACTACCTTGATTGAGAACCTCGAATTTAGCACGATTAACTGCCTGGTTCTGGCCATTAATGATAACAGTACCGCCTGTTTGCGTATAACTGAGAGCACCACTGGTATTTGATAAATTACGTCTGATTTGTCCATTTACATTCAAAGTACCACCATTTACTACTATTGAGGGTAAACCAGCCGAAGCAAACTCAATATCATTATTAAATGCACCGCCGTTTCCTATATTTAACGTTCCTCCTAAAACTTCAAGTTTACCTACCAGATTTAAATCACCATTATTATTGTTTGTACCAATGGTAACTGTTCCATCATTTACTGATAAACATGCAGTTGATGGTATAGTAAAAGGACTTGAGGTCGATAATATGATATTGAGCGAAGAATTATCGATACGGAAAGTACCATTTATTAAATTAAGGAAAGGATTGGTAAAGCCAGTTGTTATAGCCGATTGTAAAGAAAGTACAGGATTGGAATTGCTTCCTTTATCTACAATTAACTGATAAAAATCGTATGTGGTACCGGAACCATTTATAATCGCATTATTGTTTCCTTTAAAGTATACCAATACCCGACCGGTATTATTCATATCAAAAGTTCCATTGTTAATTAAACTGCCATATAATTCGAGGACGTTATTAACAACAGTACCTGAATTCGATACTCGGAAAATGGCACCATTACTAATTGTAGAATTACCATAAACTTTTATAGTCTGAATTACATTATTTCGATACTCAAGTAAACCGGATTGAACATTTAAATTACCATTAACTGTATAGGTTCGTGAACTTGCTGAAGGCGTACGAACTCCTTCATTTGCGCCTGTACCAGTTCCATTAATGGTTAAATTACCATATATGGTTAGGTTAATATCGGGCAAAGTAATATTATAACCACTCGAAGGAGTAAGAACCAGATGACGGTAATTGGTCATAGGTACATTGATAACATCTGAAACTGTAGGAATAATTATATTTGAATTGGTTGTATAATACTCGACCGTACCGCCGCTAGGTCCTAGGAATACCCCAAAGTCACTTTGTGGGAAATAATTTGAGCTGGCAATTCTAAGGCGTCCTCCACCAATTACGCCATTGTCGGGCAAAGCTGTGAAGTTATGACCTGTAGTAGTACCTAAATCAAGAGTTGAACCCGTTTCAATAAGCAAACTACCAGCGAACGATGCAGCTGTTGTTGTTACGTAGTGGTTATCGACTATATTAACAATTGTTGACGAGTTAGGCACACCTCCATTACCAGGAGTTCCTCCTCGAGTAGTCGACCATGTATTTGGGTCGTTCCATGGTCCATCGGCTACACTATACAGAACTGCAATGGCACTTAAAGCTGAAGGTTCACCTGCTGTATATTCACCATCGGGAATGGTATCAGTATTAAATATTACAATATTATTACCATCATCGACTTTATTTACGTCGTTATCAACAATCCACGATCCTGTGGCACGATATACACCAGTAATGTAATTTAACTCATTACCAGTTACAAAAGCATCCACATATCGGTAGTTTCTGATTAAAGTACCTGGGGTTATGCCAGAAAAGCCATTACTAGTAGCTTTCCAGTAGCATCCCAGCGCATTATTGGTTTGAGCTAGATAATGACGCGAACCCACCGGATTTATTTTAATGCTTCCGTAAGAAGCAGGAGCGGTTGTAAACTGAATTGTTGCGGGGGTATAATAATAATTTCCACTAATTTGAAAACCAAAAGGATAAACAAACGAATTGGCTGAACTGGAGAATGTTTTACTTACACCTTTGTCAGACAATAATCCATTGGTAACAATCATTCGGTTATTTGACAGACCCGTTTGCGAAGTGCCAGTAAGCGCATCATAAACATTAGCTTCTGGACCAAAGTTTAACTGATAGTTACCCATATTTAAGCGCGAGGGTTGACCAGCAGTACCTGCCAGACGTAAATCGCCATTAATGGAGAAGTTAGAATTGGCGGTAACTGATCCACCTGTTTTATTTAATGTTAAATTATTAAATATACCATTGCCATCGCCACCGATTATTTGATTTCCTGTACCTATCAATTGAATACTACCAGCACCAGAAACTGGTTTAAAATGCGTGCCACTATTGATGATATTACCAGCAACCTGAAGTGTACGTCCATTATCTATTAAAGTACATCCACTATTAATAGTTAAATTTCCATTAATTACAATAGGTGTTGCAGCATTAGCATTGTTGACAGTTAAACTACTATTATTTTCAAGCGAAATATGATTAAAGTTACCCGTTACCGTACCTTGAATATTTAATGTTTGTGAACCTGAAGCATTGAAGCGAACTGTGTTTGCTCCTGTTTGGAAACTGGTATTGGCCTGGATATTTAAATTACCACCTATATATACATCTTCTGCATTACAATTAAAAATAGGATTATTTCCCGTAATTATATTAAAATCATTTAAAACTATAAGTGATCGTTTAGGAGTAGTAAATTCAGTTGGTGTAGAATTCAATCCTCCAGTATAAATATCATTTATTTGAACTGTAGTAGAAGTTCCACCCGATTTACTAATATTTAAATTATAGATAGGAGCCGACGAGTTAATATAATAAGGATTGTTATTTGTAATTTCAATGTTAATGGTACCACCTGTTACCACATTATTTGATGGGTCGGAAGCAATAATTAATGCACCCTGAGCAGTAGCCGACCGAACAATAATGGTACCACCGGACATCTTAAATGAGTTGGTCGAGAATGGGAAACAGAAAGCAGCTTTTTGACCGTTGATTTCTCCATTTCCATCGACAATAAATGTACCACCTGTTTGAGTATAAGAAGTTTTAGGGTTTTGCGAATAACTTGATGGTCGGAACTGGCTCATACGCATGGTACCTCCATTAATCTCAATCTCACCAGTACCACGAAATACAATACCTGCACCATTCTGACAATCAAGAGTTCCCTGATCAACACGCAATTTACCAAACAAAGTAATTGCTTGATTACTTGTACTTCCATCTGGCCAGGTTACATCTACATGCACATTAGGGCCATTTAACCATAATGCACCATTTAAAGGTATTGAGAAATTATCATCTCCTCCTTCCGATAAAGAGGGTATAAATATATTTCCTTCAAGTTTTAATGTACCATTTCTAATCCATAAATTTTTACGAACCCCATTTAAGTTCTCGTCATTAAAATCGAAAGGTATTGCTTCCAAATCATTTCTACCAAAGATTCTGAAGTTGTTAACATTCGAAGAAATAACTGTTAAAATATAAGTTTGATCTGACCCTTTGTTAACAATAAAACGGTTAAAATCGGTAGTACCATTACATATTACAGTATTGTTAGATAAACCAGTGAAAGTAACATTTACTGCTCCATCGGTAGGCGTTGTGGTTAAATAAGCATAGGTAACAGGTGGAGTACGGTTGGTAAACCTGATGGTACCATTATTGGTTAAATTTCCACCTATGGTCATTTCATGAACCACATTGCCATTGTAAGTGGATATATTACATCCACTACCAACTGTTAAATTTTTTGCGATTGTAATTGTCCGTGAGGTTAAATTATTTCCTATCACAAAATTAACTGTACCGGTACCAATATTACGTTGCAATGTTAAATTACCATTTACCTGCAGGTCCGAGCCGAGTGTTATGGTATAACTATTGTTATTGTTATCTGTTTTTTTAAGAACCAGGTTATTATAAACCGTCTGACTGAGAGTAGCCGATAAATTATAGTACTCAACTGTACCTCCATTAGCAGAAACAAATTCGGTAAAGTCACCAGCAGGGAAAGTAGCTGTATTTAATCTTAAAGTTCCTTTTCCACTTACATATCCAAAGTTATGACCAGTGCTATTGAAAATATCAAGTATACCACCTTCATTTATCTGAACCGATGTAACAGTACGTGCAGCAGTAGTATACACATAGCGACCATTAAGTATTACAACACGATGTGTATTATTTGAAGGTATCTGAGCTCCTGGATTAATATATAATGTACCTGAAGGGTCTAACGTCCATGTAGAAGCATTAGCCCAGTTCCCTGATTGATAGGAATAGAAGGTAGTCATGGGTTCACGAGCGGTCCAGATACCAGTGAGTATGGTAGTTCCTGACGATGACATTGGATTAACCCCTGGAGCACTCGCATTGGCCGGTAGTATCCAGTTGCCATTACCCAGATAAGGTTGATATGAAGTTTGATCGCCGCCCACACCTACATCTCCCGGATTAATATAAGTAAAGCTTACATCGGCATTTATACTTGTTATGCCACTACTGGTTGATACTTGCCAATAACGATTCAGATCAGTAGAATTGGCACCCGGGGCAGTACTACCTACTGTACGAACCGAAATAGATTGGGTACCAACCAGACTTGCTGTTAAACTACTAATTACCATTGGGGTATAAGACGTTCCAGTACCCACAGGGTATGTCATTACAAACCCGGCTGCTGTATTGCTTTGTTTAATAAGATAACCTGTACCATCGCAAACAATCATTCGGGTATTATCGAAACTACCGGTAATAGTAGCAGATGGGCCAAGAGTTAAATTATAATTGCTGGATCCTAAACTCAAACGACCTGAAAATAAATTTAATATACCATTAACCGTAACGTTACCCTGCATGGTTTTTGTGCCACCACCCGATATTGTCAGATTGTTATATGTAGTACCTAATAAAGAAACATTTCCAGTACTATTGTAATTAACAGTACCCGAATTTAAACTATATGAATATGCATTACCCTGTAAAGTACCTCCAACATTAATGGTACCATTACCAGTAATCTGCACTAAATTTTCACCTGCATTATTACCCTGTGCATTAATATTATTTGTGACATTAAGCGTTCCGTTTATTATGGTAATTCTATTTACACGAGTTGCACCTCCAGTATTTGCTAAGGATATGGCACTACACGATACGGTACCATTATCAACATTCAGAACATAATTAAAGTTATTGTTAGGATTTCCAAAAGTAATAGTTCCTCCAACAACAGTTAAAGAATTAGTTCCTTGAATATTAATAGTTACATTATTTAATCCATTATTTATCGTTAAACTGTCACATACTGCATTAATGTTAACATTTATGGTATAGCTTCCTGTAATTGTAACAGCATCGCTTGCCGTAGGCACGCCATTTGGATTCCAGTTATTGGCATCGCCCCAATTGTTGGTACCAGCTTCGCCATCCCAGGTCTTCTGCCCAAATGCATGAGCAAACGATAGTATTATTAAGCTTATAAACGTTAAAATTCGTTTACTCATTACACTACTCATACCCGTTATATGCTGTGAATTCATTTCCCCATCTTTTTTTGGCAAATCCCGTCTTTAGTAATATAAATCATTACAAGTGATATATATCATCAATTTTCTGTACAAATATCATATTTTTTTTAAATTTTTACGTAATTTTTTCAATTTCAGTTTCTTTTAAACAAAAATTTTCCACGAACGGTTATTTATTATTGACGAATGTTATAAATAATTTGACGAATACTTTAAATTTTTTGATAAAACAAAACTTTAACATCAGTCAAAATCATAATAATATACTATTTATCAATTAGATAACAACTTTATATAAACAAACTAAATCGTGAATATTTATCTAACTTATTATATAAGAAAAATTCATCAATCCGTATGCAAGGATTATAATAAACATATGTTTATTATTTTTGAGATTCAAGTATAAAAGATTATATTGTTAGACAAATACAAGATAATTAAGATGCCAATTCTGTTTCAAGAATTGAAATCAATGTTTCAGTATTAAAGTGAACTGGATTATTTTTTAAGGAAGTGTTTTCAGCAATTGCTTTTACATGATTGTGGGTAATTCCATATTTAACGAGGTTAGGTAAACGCATAATTTCTCTCATTTTATCAAATTCATTACATAAATATGTCAATTTATCGGCAAATGATAAGTTACGGTCATCATGAATAAAGCATGAAGCTAGCTTTTCAAGTTTTTTAGTAATAAGTTGGTCATTGTTAGATAAACCTTTTGTTAAAGAGAAAACAATAGTTCGAAAGCAGATTGGAAATAGTCGTCCACATATCACTCCATGAGGAATATTAAACATACCTCCGATTGATGAAGCAAACCCATGAACTACACCTAAGCCGGCGTTTGCCAGTACAATTCCAGAAAGATAAGCAGCCAATGCCATATTGGCACGAGCCATCAGATTATTGGGTTCGAAATATGCTTTAAGCAACGATTGGCTGACCAGTTCAATACCTTTTAAAGCCAGTGCATCGGTGATTTCATTAGCCTGTGTCGATAAATAAGCTTCGACCAGCTGGGTAAGCGCATCGAGACCACTTGCTGCAGTTACATCACCAGGACATGAAACATGCAGTACTGGATCAATAATGGCTATATTGGCAATGAAATTATCGTGCCGTATGGATCGCTTGAAGCCATTGATCCCGTTTTTTGAAATAACGGCATTTTTGGTGGCTTCACTACCTGTACCAGCTGTAGTAGGTACAGCGATAAAAGGAATTTTTGTTCCCGGATGCGGCCTATAAGTAGGCAAACCCTCTAGGTAATTTTCGATTTTATCACCAACAGGCAACATGGCCGATAAGGCTTTTCCTGTATCTAATATACTCCCTCCGCCAATAGCCACTATACAATCGAATTTTGCATTTTTATATAAATCAATACAAGCATTTATTTGGTCAACAGTAGGTTCTCCAGAGGTTTGATAATGTTCAATCTTTACATCGTTTTGTTTTAAACCGAACAACACATTTTGAATATTCGGCAACTTCTGGAACGATTGTTTACCAGTAATTAATAGAATGTGCCGTCCATATCGGTCAACAACCTTAGTTAGCGTATTAATTGAGTTTTCGCCAAAATAAAGTGTTGGTGTAGCTGAAAATTGAAACGACTGCATGTTCAATTACTTTTCAGGAAACAATATTTGATATTTCACTCCATTACGAGGTTTAGCCATCATTTTTTCGACAGTCTCGCGCCAAATTTTGTAATGTTCGGTATCTTTATGTTTTGCGGCCGAAGCCTCATCGATATATGCTTCATACAATAAAAAAAGGGAAGGATTATCTTTTTGCTGAAGCACATCGAATCGAATATTGCCTGGTTCCTGTATCGAAGCCAGATGATTAGCCCGGGTTGCCTCAATGAATGCATCAATGTATTCCGGTTTAACTTCAACATATACACAGGTTGTAATCATAGTAAATTAGGTTTTAGTTAGATTTTCATCAGGTTCAATCAATTGCATAATACGTTCAATCTGTTTTTGCTTATTTACCTCGCGCAAATTAAGTGCTGTTTTTGTAAAATATTGATGGTCGGATATAAACTTCAGTTGAAGTTTATTCCAATCATTCAGCGTACCAATTTTATTTTGTTCTTTCAATTCGCGATAGAGGGTATTCGACACTGGAATAAAGTCGGAGCGACCAAGATAATCGAGATCGGCATCGCACATAATTTTTTCGAGTAAATTTTTTGGTCGTGGAGGCAATTTAGTGGCCATAATCAACTCACAAATCATTTCAATTTGATCGGTTGAATAATTATATTTTGGTAAATATTCTCGAGCAAGCACAGTTCCGAAATATTCATGATTATCGTAAGATATGATATGACCGGCATCATGAAATAAAGCAGCTGTTTTTAGAAGTAGAATTTCTTCATCAGACACACCTTCGCCCCAACCTATTAACTCTACTTCGGTGACTACATCGACAGTGTGTTTTACATTATGATAATATAGGTATGAGGGAAGTTCTTTTTCAAGTCGGTCTAAAATAACTTCCTGTAAATCATTAAATTGTAATAAACCAAATCGGGTTTGAAACAATTTATTAGGTACCAGACCAGCATCGTCGGCAGCTAATTCGGGTTTGATGCCTTTTACCATATACATATCAATATCGCCATGATATTTAATGGGCATTTTACCATAATATTCGCATGCGAAAAACTCTTTGACCAGTTCGTAAGTATTTGCCGAAATTAAAATTTTGCCTTTAACACCCAACGATTCAAGTCGTGTAGCAATGTTAACTGTATCACCTTTCAGTTCGTACGTGGTTTTTTTCAGGCCACTGACCTGAGCCGTTACCGGACCTGTATGAATTCCCATTTTCAACTGCCAGATTTTCTCTCCGCCTGATTTTTGCTGAATATCATTTACTATATGAATCATTTCGAGGGCAGCAAGTACTACTTCGACAGGGTTGGTAATATTTTTATTAGGTATACCACCGGCACACATTAATGTGTCACCAATGGTTTTTATTTTTTCAATTTTATACTTTTGAACAATCTGGTCGAAATGAAACATGATGGAGTCGAGCTGATCCATAAAGAATTGCGAATCGGAAGTTTCGTTTATTTTTGAGAAACCATGAATATTTGCATATAACACAGTTGCCATTTGAAAACGCAGGGTACGATTTTCATCTTTAAGTTCGTCAATACCCAATTTTTTTAACTGTGCCTGATTCAATACTTTTTTAATCAGCTCATTTTCATTTAATAATTTCTCGTTCAACTGACGCAATTCGTCAAGCTGTACCTTAAGTTCCTTATTTTGCTTTACTAATTTAGCAATGCGCTTTACCAGTTCTTCTTCATTCTCAATCATTCCAACCAATTTTTTTTACGAACTTAATTGAAAGTTTTGAATTTTTCAAATCGTTTTTTAGTTCTTCTCTCTTCATTCAAACAAGCACAGTCATGAAAAGTTTATTGCCACTTTGTCAGAATTTTAAAGAAAAATAAAAAATACATCATAACTTGTTAGATTTTTCTACCAATTAACTGTTTTATTTAAAAAACTGACAAAAAGCTTCATGAATAATAAAATTTTTATGTAGTAACAATCTCGGGGTATGTCAATTTTTCAGAAATTATTAACACTAATTTCCAGATTCAAAGCCAATTAACCAGATATAGGTTAATAACTCTTACAAAAACAATTCTAGCTTATTATAAAAATGCCTTAACAAAAGAATCAGTAGTGACCGACTAAAAATAAAGAATGGTTATTTCATATAACGAAGTCAGGTAAATAATCTATAAATTATCAGACCGCAACGTACGCAAAAAAGCGCAAAGATTCTTCTCTAAGGTTCTTTGCAGTGATATGTATTATTTCTTTACCACAGAGAGATCGGAGATCACAGAGAACCACAGAAAAATACATGATTTTCATCTCTGCGGTTCTTGACGTCCTTAGCGGTTAAAGAAATAAATCCAATGAGTTAAATGAAATGGTCAATAAATAT
>FQKF010028752.1_pt1 | contig 12859 bp, 13 predicted proteins | sample 1504521 | NCBI WGS metagenome assembly FQKF01 (sample SAMEA4475357, study PRJEB15587) | soil metagenome | biome: Soil; feature: Field | place: India | collected 2015-03-11 | depth 0 m
TACGTTAACAACAGATGGCTCGGTGGACTTCTCACAAACTTCTCAACGATTCAATCAAGGATTCAAAGACTCATCGAACTCGAAGAGATGGAAGCAAACGGGGAGCTCGACAGGCTTCCTAAGAAAGAACAAAGCAAATTGAGAAAAACGCTCGAAAAACTTAGAAAGAACCTGGGTGGCGTCAAGAATATGAGAAGTTTACCAGATGTCATATTTGTCGTGGACCCGAGGAAAGAAAAGATAGCTGTCGAAGAAGCGAATTACCTTGGAATTCCTATCGTAGGTATGGTAGATACAAACTGTGACCCAGATCCAATCGACTACGTAATTCCATCAAACGATGACGCAATAAGGGCAATCGCTCTTATCGCAGCCAAGATAGCGGATGCTTACTTGGAAGGCAGAGAAGGCGTTGCGTACTCAGCAGAAGAAGCTCAGGTAGTATCCGAACCAGAAGAGATAGAGATAAACATTCCAGAAAACCTTGAAGAAGAAGAAATATAACAATTGAACAAAATATAAAAACACAAAAGACCTCGGCGTCAAGCCGAGGTCTTGTTTTTAGCTCTCGAACTAAGGTACGAATTGGCAACAAGCGATGCAAGTATCATGACCATACCGATTATTTGAATAAAGAGTATCTTTTCATGACGAATCAGGCTACCAGCCAATACAGAAACGATTGTCGTCAAATTAGAAAATAGAGACGAAACGGTCGGTGAGACTTTGCTGAGCATGTAATTTACCAAGAAGAAAGCAACTGTTGAAGATAAAACACCAAGGTACAGAGCACTGATAATTGCTGATAAATTCGTCGTTATCTCGAACTGACCAGTGATTAAACTCATGGTTGTGAAAAACAAAAAACCTGTCAGCATCATTGTGAATGTTATTTCCATAGGTTCGAAGAGCGCTGATAACTTCCGCGAGAAAATATTATAAAGTGCTGCAGAAAAGACGGCACACAGAACTAACACCTTTCCTATGAAAGCTCCTTTTTCAAATCCGCCGCCTCCAACTATTAGAGAGACGCCCAAGAAGCTTGTGAATGCAAACAAAACCTGAAACCAGTGTAGCTTTTCCTTAAGCATGAATGGACTGAGAAAAGCAATAACAATGGGTATCATCGCTATTATCATACCAGCCTCTGAAGAAGTTGCGTACCTCAAACCATTCGTTTCAAAAATAAAATACATTATAGGCTGGAAAATAACAACTTTCCACAGCTTCCAGTAAGGCTTCCTACTTATACGGACAACTTTCAGAAAACTTAGCAACAGAATAGCAGCGGTTGCTATACCAAACCTATAAGACAAAAACGTGTAAATCCCCACGTACTCAATGCCAGCCTTTGTGAACAAAAAAGAAAGTCCAAATATCAGCGAAACGGTAACTCCAGCAAGATAAACTCTCCAGTTTCCATTCTTCCCCATTATTATTCCCCTTTCACAGGAATTCACGAAAATTCTCATGGAACATCAATGGTTCGCAAAGCGTACCATGTTCACAACAATATTTTAAACCATAATCCTGAGCTTGAAAAGATAGGAATGTTCGGACTTCTCAAAAGCTAAAGAATTGACAATAGTACACATTTATGGTAATATTTTAGCAGACAAAACATATGATTGCTAATTTGTTTGACAATTCACAGGATATACTTTTATCGATTTCGTAATATCCGGAGGTGATAGAATGGACATCACCGAAAGGCAGAAAAAAGTGCTGTACTGTATTGTACAAGAGTACATAAACACGAAAGCTCCAGTAAGTTCGAAGAGAGTCTTAGAAAACGCTGCACTTGAAAGGTCAGGCGCAACTGTCAGAAATGACATGAACAGGTTGATGAAGGCTGGTTACATATATCAGCCACACACATCGGCGGGTAGGGTACCTACCGATAAAGGTTTGAGATTTTACGTTAACGAACTCAGAAAAATAAGAGATGAGATAAAGTCAAAGAGCACCCACGTTGAGACAGTTGCGAATTTCCCAATGGGCGATATGGAAAAAGTGCTAACTGGGGCAGCCAAATTGCTGAGTTCATCAACAAAAGGCATGGTAGTTATAGAGAAGCCAAGTCCGTTGAATCTTAGGATCAAAAGAATTGTGATAACACCTGTTAGCAGAAACTTTTCTATTGCAAATGTCGTAACTTCGCTTGGTCTGAGTTCTTCTATACCTCTCCAACATGCAGAAATCGATAGCGGCGAAGAGATAACACACATTGAGGAAGTCCTGAACAAGCTGATTCAAGGTCTAACACTTAACGAATTCAGAACGAAATTGAAAGACATCTTCTCGAAGTTAAACAATCTCAATAGCATAAACGGCTTTGAAATAAGTAATATGAGCAAGGGATTCTTGGAGATAACTGAACGCTTATCGATGGAAAGCTACGAGGATTATATCACCGAAGGACTTTCAAACCTTTTAACAAACGACAGGATTAATTTACGAAAACTGCAGAATATACTTGCTTATGTATCAACCGATGTTTTCTACAAAGACCTCTTAGAACTCAAGAATGATGTCTATGTGGGTAAAGAACATGGTTTGCGTTTCTTGGATGACTTCTCAGTCATTATAGGACCATTCTATGCGGAAAACAACCCAATAGGACGAATCGCCGTCTTATTTGATAAGTTCAGCCGATATGATCATGTGTTCGAAAGCTTTGAATTCATGCTCAATAGATTGACTGAATACTTCACAATAGTCTCGAGAAATGTGTGAAATGTGTTAAATGCGTAAACTAATAAAATATATAAAAGATGAACTGAGGAGGGAAAAATATGGAAAAGGAAAGAAAACTGGAAAATTTAGAAGAGAAGGAAAGGAAAATTGCTTCAGATAACACAGATAATTTGACTGAAAATAAAGAGGAAGTTTCGAATCTTGAAAAGGAAAACAAGGAGTTAAAAGAAAAGATCTCCGAGCTCGAAGCGCAGTTGAAAGAAATCCAAAACGCGGCTCGGGTTATAAAAGCAACATTCGAAAATTACAAGTTAGACGCCGACAGGCAGATAAGAGATGCGAGCAGAGCTACCTCTTTAAGGATTATGAGAGCGATGATACCTCTCTTAGACGATTTCAAACGAGCTTTTAAACATTTTGAGCTATCAAACAACCTCGAGGAATTCAAAACTGGAGTGGAAAAGATATACGAGAAATTTGTCAGAACACTTGAAAATGAGGGGTTAAAACAAATTGATGCAACTGGCAAGTTTGACCCGTTCAATCACGAAGCATTCGAAAGGGAAGAAAGAGAAGACTTGGAAGAATACACGATCACCGAAGTTATAGAAGATGGTTATACCTTCAACGGTCAGGTTATTAAACCTGCGAAAGTAAAGGTTGCAGTCAAGCCAAGAAAGAAAAAAGAACCTGCAGAAAATACTGAGAACACAAACAGTAACAAAGACAACAGTGAAGGTAAAAGCTCTGAAAGCAGTGCGGAAAATAGAGGTGAGGCATAATGCCAGCTAAAAAGGATTATTACGAGATACTTGGTATTCCAAAAAATGCCTCTGACGATGAAATTAAAGCCGCTTACAAGAAGCTTGTCAAAGAATGGCATCCAGATAGGCACGCCGGAGACAAAAAGAAGCAAGCGGAACAGAAGTTTAAAGAGATTCAAGAAGCTTACGAAGTGCTCAGCGACCCGCAAAAAAGAGCAATGTACGATAAGTTTGGTTACGTAGGTGAAGGCGGTTATGTATACGAACCGAATGGGACAAATTTCGGCACTGGTGGTTTTGGTTTCGGATTTGAAGACATTTTCAGAGATTTCGATGATATATTCAACATATTCTTTGGAGGGCAGAGAACTTCAACAGCTTCTCAATCGTCCCAGAGAGGAACACGCAGAAGCTCTCGAAGAGGTGAAGATATAAATGTTGAGTTAGTTATAACAGATGCAGATATATTCACTGGAAAGGATGCAACAATTGAATACGATAGATATGATGCTTGCGAGAACTGTCATGGCGAAGGTGTTGAACCTGGCAGTAAGTGGGTAACCTGTTCAAAATGTCACGGTACTGGCGTTGTAAGAGAAGAAAAACGCACCCCATTTGGAGTATTTATTAACCAGCACACTTGTGACGCTTGTGGTGGTACAGGTTCGATTCCCGGAGAAACATGCCATGTCTGTCGCGGCAGTGGAAGGATAAAGAAGCGAACCACTGCTGTGGTAAATATACCATCAGGAGTCGAAGATGGAAGCGTATTGCGAATTCCTCGGAAAGGAAACGCCGGCAGTTATGGTGGTGAATACGGGGATTTGTATGTGCATATCAGAGTCAGACAAACAAGTGATTACAAACGCGAGGGTGATGATATAATAGTAACTGTGCCAATAGATTACGTAACAGCAATTCTTGGAGGAACAGCGTTCGTTGAACTTCCGAATAAAGAGAAAATCGAGGTAGAAATACCTGCCGGCACACAGCCAAATGATAGAGTTGTTATCAAAGGCAAGGGAATTCCAAATACAAGGACAGGTAGACGCGGGAACTTGGTTGCAGAATTTAAAGTTTCGATACCAAAGAAGGTATCAGGTAAAGAAAGGGAACTTTTGAAAGAAATAGCAAAAGAAAGGGGTATTAAGGTTTGAGACTTGACAGGAACAAATTAGAAAATGCTCACAAAAAAATGTATAGAAGACTTCCAAACAGTAGAAAGAACAGCAGAAATGGATCCAATAGTTTCAAGCTTTTTTCTGCTATTTTCTTGATATTAGTGATAGGTTTATTCTTCATTGGTTTTTCCACAATTATAAACTCTGAAAATAACACAATGAAACTTTTTTCTTTTCTGAAGCAAGCTGATAAAACGAATAACGAAAATGTAAATGAGGAGAAAGAAATCTTTCTTGACTTTGGGCAAGAAACACGAATAACGAAGGTTTTGAAAGTCAACGACGAGTATTTAGTTGTAGGTGATGTACTGACAAACGAGAAGGAAAAATACCAGATCTTTTTAGCAAAGTTGGATAAAGATGGCAATATAATTTCAAAAACGTTTTTTGGAAACGATGGAGACGAATTTGCATATGATGTTATTAAGGAGAGCGACGGTTACATAGTCGTAGGGGTTTCTTCTTCAAAAAGTTTCGGAGTCCGTGGCAGGTACGATGCTCTGCTTATAAAATACAATGAACAAGGAAAAATCCTTTGGTACAAAGTTTACGGAGGACCTGACTGGGATAGAGCATACAAAGTTCTGAAAACAGAGAACGGATACGTCATCGTAGGTGATAATTACGCAAAAGGCGGAGATGTGTCGCAAAATTTTGGCGAACACGACTACTGGATTGTGAGCTTGTCAAGAGATGGAAAGATTCTATGGGACAGGAGCTTTGGCGGTATAAGATGGGATAGAGCGTATTCAGGTGGCTATGTTGAAGCACAAAAATTGATTCTCTCTGTCGGTTCTTCAAACTCGTTCACAGATGGGAATCGGTACGATGGATACGTTGTAGCTTACGATACAAAGGGTAATTTAGTTTGGAAGTCTACGTTAACAAACTCTTATACACTGTGGCCTCTCGATTTAGTTGTTACAAATAACTCAATTTACGTCGCAGGATATGTTTACGAAAAACTGTCGTCAGACTCTGCTGGCAACAATTCGCAAAATGCCTTAGGAGTTGAAAAGGGCTTCATCGCAAAGCTTTCGGAAAGCGGTCAAGTCGTATACCTTAAAACGTTTGGAGAAAATGCGAGAATACATTCGATAGCCGTTGATTCTTCAACAATAGATAACAAAGATGAGAGCAAGACAATCATGTTTGTTGGTTATAAAACCGATAAAGACGTAAAGATACCGTGGTATGGTTCTTTCATCTTCCGAACGGATATGGAGAAACCTACTATTATAGAAAAATACTTGGACACAGAATATGGTATGTTGTTTAACATTCTAAAATCAGAAGATGGAGTCGTTATATCCGGAAGCAGTATGAAAGAAGGGAAAATTGTTGGGCTACTGAGGATAATGCCAAATATATAAGTGCTTAAGTCTTATTCGAGCAACTCTTTTAAAGACTCCTTGTAATTTCTTCCAACTGGCACAATATCGCCATTTGAAAGTTCGAGGGCCACGCTCCCAAAGTAATTCCTGATTATTTTCTTTATGTGCTCAACATTTATAATATACGATTTATGAACTCTAAGGAATTTTTCCGCAGGTAGTTTTTCTTCACAAACCTTTAAAGAAGTTTTCGTAGTCAATTTTTCTTCATTTGAGACGACAACTACTTCACCTTCGCTTGCGTAAATGTATAAAATTTTGCTGATATCCAAAAACAACACCTCTCCGTCAACTTCGACGGAGAATTTTTCTTTTTTCATCCTCTTTATGAATTCCCTCATTTTTGACTCTTGAAGTACGTCCTCTTTGTTGCTTTCTATAATCTTCCTTACCTTCTCGATAGCAGTCTTCAAGCGTTCTTCCCTTATAGGTTTTAAAAGATAGTCAATTGCATTTTCTTCGAAAGCCTTTACAGCGTATTCTGAATAAGCAGTCGTAAATATCACATAAGGCCTATGCTTGACGTTTTCAAGAACATAAAAACCGTCGTATTCTCCCAAGTTTATATCTAGAAAAACCAAATCGGGCATTTTTGTATTGATCATCTCGATAGCTTCACGTGCGTTAGATGCTATGCCTAATATATCTAAACCTTCCTCTTTCAACATCTTTTCAAGTACAAGAGCAAGCAACTTTTCATCTTCAACAATTACACAAGTCATATTCTCACCTTTACCTCCAATTCACTAATTTTATGTCAAACTCTTAGCGGGTAGCAAGCCATCTCAGAAATACCTTTGTTCCTTTTCCTGGTGATGTCTCATAAATTAATTCTGAATCCTTATCGAACGTTTTCAGCAAATTCTCAACCATCTGTAGACCTGCACCCTTCACGATTTCTGATGCACCCTTTCCATTGTCTTGAATACTCAAGAGAATAAATCCATCCGTTTGCTTAGCTTCTATTGTTATAACACCACTGTTTGTAGACTTGGTTACACCATGAATTATCGAGTTTTCCACAATCGGCTGAAGGATTAGAGACGGAATTTTCACACCCTCACATTCCGGCTGAATGTCTATCATATAGTCAAAATTGCTCAACCTGATCTTCTGTATATCCAAATACTTCTTCACTAAGGAGATTTCATCTTTCAACGTCCAAACTTCAGGAGCTTCCAGAACTGCTCTAAAAAGCTCTGAAAGATTTATAAGATACTCGCGCAATTTGTCATTGCTTTCTCCAAGGTCAATCATTGAAACCGCAGTGCTCATAGAATTGAACAGAAAATGAGGATTAGTTTTGTACCTGAAAACCTGCATCCTTAACTTCATCTGGGCTTCATTAAGCTTTTTATACTCTATAACCTGCCTCTCAAGCTCTCTTTTTAGAGCAACGTAAGATACTCCAAAGGATACCAAGAGAAATGTTGAAACCACAAGTAACGCATTCAAGAAATTGCTCAAAGTATCTATCGAATATCTGTCAATCCACATGTTAAACAGATTGGCAAAAAGGAAACCCAAACCAACTACTGCAACTACAAGGAGTGAAAAATACAAAAGTTTGATCTGCTTTGTCGCATTAACTAATACTTTACCCCACATTCTAAAAACATAGTACGTTATACCGACAGTATTCACAATCAAAAAAGTAGCAATTACTGAGAACAAATAAAGATTCGACGGAACGAAATACATTATGTAAACAAAGATGATAAGTGATATGAGTTGAAGAAAAAGAAATACCCGCAAACTTATCTCTCCTTTAGTCTTTTCAATTTCACAAAATTAGTGCTTGTTTTTAAAGAACACGAGATTAGAAATCGATCCAACCACAACACTTATAAGCATCCAAGCAAATCCAAATCCCACCGAGCCTTTGGCAACAACTGTGAGCAAGATCTGGTATGTAGCGTACTCAGAGAAGAGAAGATACGATAAGAACTGTAGGAGAAAAAAGGAAAAAATAGGCGAAAGAACAGAAATCAAGAGAATTTCCCTTAAGCTCACCTTTGCTCCCAAGCATAAAGCGTATAGAATAACAAAAAGAACAGGAAAATAGCCGAACGAAAAATTCGGGAAGAGGCTGTAAAACGTCGAATAAGAATTCACAACGGAAAACATAAGTGAGTGGAACATTATAGCCAACCACTTCATATTTCTCCCCCCAACTTCTACCTAATTGATATTTTACCACTTTGTGGAATGAATTGTGATAGAATACTAATGTAAATCACTATAAAGTAGAAGGTGAAAATATGAACTTTAATCCAGAAGTAGAGAGTAAAAAAATAGAGCGCTTTATAAATGAATTTATTGAGAAACACGGATACAAAGGGGCTGTGATAGGCGTCAGCGGTGGTATTGATTCAGCTGTCGTACTCGCTCTGTTAGTAAATGCTGTTGGAAAAGCTAAGATAAAAGCATTTATCTTACCAGAAAGAGATAGTTCAAGGCAAAGCATAGAAGATGCGAAGCTGGTCTGCCAACATTTTGGTGTTGAATACAGAGTAGAAAGTATTACAAAAGCTTTATCAGGTTTAGGTACTTATAAACTATTCCCACCCGCGCTGTTCATACCCGAAAAACTTAAAATAGTCTACGCAAAAAATAGGTGGAACAGATATGATGACCCATACGCCATGGATTTGCAAAATTCAGGTGATGAGCTCTTCTTGAAAGGCATAGCATACTACAGATCAAAACATAGGATAAGGATGTGTAAGTTATATTTCGAAGCGGAAAAACTCAACTACTGCGTCGTTGGAACGACGAACAAGACTGAACTGAAACTTGGACTTTACGTAAAATGGGGCGACGACTCTGTCGATATCGAACCTATTAAACACCTTTATAAGACACAAGTTTTTGAGCTTGCAAGGTATCTAAATGTACCCGAGAAGATTATAAAAAAACCACCGACGCCAGATCTTGTCCCCGGTTTGACCGATGAAGAGGCATTTGGAATGACTTATCAAGAGATTGACAGCATATTGATGGGACTTGAAAAAGAACATGATTTGCTTGAAAAGAACATCAATGACGAGAAATATAAGAGAATAATGAGACTGATAGAACTTGCAAAGTACAGGGAGATTAAATCTTTGGGTATTGAGGACGCGAAAGATGAACGATAAGAGTCAGAATTCGTTTGACTCAAATGTAGGTTTCATATGCGATCTAACAGTTGTTAAGCTCGGCAAGAAACTCAGAATCTTAGGATACGACGTTGAAATAGTGAAAAGCTCAAATATGGCCACGATAGAAAATGTCGTCAAGACAAAAAACATAAAAAAATTACTAATTACTAAATCTCGCGAATTGGCAAGGAAGCTATCAGGCATATTAGTATTAAGCAACAATGTCAGTGAACAAATTGAAGAAGTTCTGTCAAAGATTCAAAGCACAGCGCGAGGAAATCCAAGATGTAGTGAATGCAATGCAGAATTGATAGAATGTTCAAAGGAAGATATCGTCGGAAAAGTTCCTACGTACATATTTGAAAGTTTCGAGCGTTTTAAACATTGCCCAAAATGTGGCAAAATATTTTGGGAGGGGTCTCATTTCAAATTCAGAGGGGTTTGGAACTTAGCCAAAACGAAAGACTTTAAACTTCGAAGGGGTGAATCAAAATGATAGGAAGTAAAATATGCAAAGCGCTTACCGATATATTTGAAAAAAGCAAATTATCAGAATCAGCACAAAAAGTTGCCGAAGAAATCGCATCTTTTGTTGGGGTCGATAAAATTTCGATCGCTTTTTACGAAAAAAGCAAATCAACATACCGTGTACTTTTAAGCAACTTCTTGCCAGTTCAGTCAAAAATCCATTCAAGTATCATAGACAGACGCGATAGTTTGTCGAAGATAAGACTTGATGGTGAATTATCTGAATACGGAGAAGCTTACATATCACAGCTGGTCTACGGTGAGTATGGCGATAGTGCTCCTATTGGAATTGTACTCACACCAAGGCTTCCTTCAAAAATCACTAATTATCGCGAGATTTCAGACTTCTTGGCATTTGCCCTGTGGTTTATTCCAACATACGAACAATCAAAGAATTACTTAAGCAAATACAGATCCCTTTGGATGCTAACAACACTCTTCGAAAGCGCAAAATCCACCTCAGAAATAATTGAAACTTTTCTGAAAGTAATGGCAGACATACTGGAAGCAGAAATATCAGCAACTTTGAGAATCAAAGACAAAGTCAAAGTGCAAGTGTATGACCAGAATTCTGGTTCGTTCGATACTTTCAAATTCGAAATGTCAGAGATGCCAAACGAAACTTTGAGATACTTCAAAGGCACAGAAAAGGTTCTTTATAAACCAGTCGGATTAAATGCGGTACTCAAGGCGAATGTTCTATCCGCAGTTATTGTACCGGGTGACATCAATTCAGAAGAATGGTACATTTTTGCAAACAAGAAGGCAAAAGATACATATTTGGAATCAAAGTCATTTGATTCTATGGATTTGGACTTAGCAAGGGATTCGGTAAGAAGATCCATTCTTGCAAGGGGAAGAGTTGAGTTTGAAAAACGTCTGAGAGAAGAGATTGTAAAACTAAAGGAATTGCAGGAGAACCACGAAAAGCTTATAGAAGAACAGAAAGAGCAGATAAGAAAAATGAACGCCGTGCATTACATAAGCCAGGCTATGCGAACTATGTACAGCGTAAGAAATGTCTACAAGACGTTGCTGTTGGGGCTTACTTCCGGCAGGTTGCTGGGATACAACCGAGCTTTATTACTCGTATACGATGAAAAACGGGACACACTAATTGGAAAAATGTGGTTCGGACCAGACAGTGAAAACGTGGAGGAAGATTGGAAAAAAGCCAATCAAAGAGCAATGAGATATGCAGATGTTGTTCAGTACCTAAGGGAAGAAGCTATGACGATTGAAATAAACAATAGACTAACAGAGCAAATCGAAAACAGAATATTTCCATATAAGGCGCATCCGATACTTGAAAAGTGTGTACTGAGAAAGAAGATATTTGTTGGAACCGAAAGATTGATCGACTCTATGGGAGTAGATGTTGCGGACATCGTTAATCTGCTCGGCACAAAAGAATTTGCTGTAATACCACTTGTAGGACGAGAAGGCACATTTGGAGTAGTGATAGTGGATAATTTCTACACAAAAAAACCTATCAGAGAAAGTGATATAGATATCTTAAAAATAATTTCTGACAGTGCAGGGCTCGCAATAGAGACCGCACTTAACTATGAAGAATTGCGTAATAAAACTGCATCGCTTGAAAGGCAGAAGAGTCTTATCGAATATTTACGCGAGTTCTCAGATTCCGTACTCCAAAACATGTCTTCGGCGATAATCGTTTTAGACAGAGAAGGGAAAGTGAACGAGTGGAACAAAAAAGCTGAAATTTACTTCGGTCGACCCAAGGAACAAATGACAGGCATAGAATTAAGATCACTCGGACCTGAATTTGAGGATATACAAGAAATGTCTTTTCAAAGTATGAGAATTAAAGAAGAGATAAACTTAAGTAATTACTTAATCTCATTGGGCGGTCAGGAAAGGTATTACGACATCCGCATAACACCATTTTGGGATACGGAGAGAATAATGCTCCGAGGCGTTATAATAACCCTTGATGATGTAACAGATAGAGTTAATTTAGAAAAAGAACGCAAGAAGCAAGAGAAACTTGCTGCACTTGGTGAAATGGCTGCAAGAGTTGCACATGAATTAAGGAACCCCATTTCAGTTCTTGGAGGATTTATTAAAAGACTTCAAAAGAACGTTGATAACCCTGATGCAAGGAGTAGGTATGTAAAAATAATAGAAGACGAAGTATTACGCCTTGAACAAATAGTGAACGAAATACTTGATTTTAGCAGAGAACCGAGATCATTGGAATTCCGGTATTTCAATATAAACAAACTCATAAACGATGTGTATATTCTCTTGGAAGAAAAAATCCGAGAAAAGAACATACTTTTCACATTTAATGCCGATTCCGAAGAAATAACAGTATATGCTGAATACTCAAGAATGAAGCAGGTTGTAATAAATTTATTGCAAAATGCAATTGAAGCTACTCCAAATGATGGTAAGATATTAATAGAAACTAAAATCAAACTCGACAAAGTCCTGGTATCTGTCTGGAATGAAGGGAAACCGATAGACAAAGAAACTGCAGATAAACTTTTTACACCGTTTTTCACCACTAAGGTCTACGGTACCGGACTGGGACTGGCTATATGCAAGAAAATTGTTGAGGATGAGCATAAAGGAAAGATATACCATGAAGCAACCGATAACGGTAATCGCTTTGTCGTTGAAATCCCCAAGGTGGAAGACACACAAGTACCTGAAGGAAATTTGAACAGTCAAATAGACAATAATTAAAAAGGAGGAGTACAAAAATGATGGAAATTATGCTTAAAGCAAAGATTCATATGGCAACCATCACGGAAAAGGAAATTGAATATGAAGGAAGTATAGGTATCGATGAAGAACTATTAGAATTGAGTGGAATAAAGATAAACGAAATGGTAATAGTCTCGGATGTCAACAACGGAAATAGACTAACAACGTATGTGATACCGGAACCCCGTGGTTCAAGAAAGATTTCATTGAACGGCGCGGCTGCAAGACTTGTTGAAAAGGGAGACAGAATAATAATAATGGCATTTTCAATATACGATCCAAATGAATACAAAGGACCCAAGATTCTGATATTGAATCCAGACAATACTGTCAAAGAGATTAGGTGACATTCAACCAGAAAAATTATCGGCACGCTCTCTGATTTGCTCTTGATAGTGTTAACTTGTAGTGATGAA
>FQKF010059763.1_pt1 | contig 12818 bp, 11 predicted proteins | sample 1504521 | NCBI WGS metagenome assembly FQKF01 (sample SAMEA4475357, study PRJEB15587) | soil metagenome | biome: Soil; feature: Field | place: India | collected 2015-03-11 | depth 0 m
GATCAGCTTGATAAATTATCGGAAAACTGGCAGAAAGAAGTTGAAGCGCTTTATGCTGAGGTTGACAAAATGTATAGAACTTACCAGTCGGAAAAAGTGTTACTTACTGAAGAAATGAAGAAGAAGCGTGAAGAAGAAATTATGGCTAAAGAAAAGGAAGCCAAAGAATTACAAAAAAAATATTTTGGACAGGATGGTGCCCTTTTTAAAAAACGTGATGAATTAATCAAACCTATTCAAGATGAAGTTTATAAAGCGGTTAAAGAATTGGCTGTTGAAGGAGGTTACTCTATCATTTTTGATAGTTCGGCCGGTGCATCCATTTTATATACTGATCCAAAACTTGACAAGAGCGACGTTATTCTTCAGAAATTAGGATATAAAAATTAAATTTCTATCTTTGCAAACAAAATTTAATGGAAATGAAGAAAATAGCTTTATTACTTTCGCTGATTGGTTTATATACTAGTACCGTATTGGGGCAAACCAATTTAAAATTAGGGCATATTAATACTCAAGAGTTACTACAGGCTATGCCCGAGACAGATTCGGCACAAACCAAGCTTGAAAAACTAACAAAGGATTTGCAGAGTCAGTTGGAATCAATGCAAGTAGAGTTAAATAATAAATATCAGGATTATTTAGCCAAGCGTGATACTTATTCTGAGTTAATCAGGCAAACCAAAGAAGACGAATTGCAGAATATTCAACAACGGATTCAGCAGTTTTCTCAAACGGCCGAACAGGATTTACAAAAGAAACGTAACGAATTATATAAGCCTATACTCGATAAGGCAAATAAGGCCATTGAGGAAGTAGCCAGGGAAAATGGCTTTACTTATATATTCGATTTAAGCTCTGGTGTAATTCTTTTTCATTCCGAGTCGAGTATTGATATTTTGCCAATGGTTAAGGCAAAGCTTAAACTAAAATAATTTTTGATTAAATATCGTTGTATAATTAGGCGGTACTTTAAAGTACATGCCTTTTTTATTTTTAATGAATTTGCTTATGCCTATTGGAATTTTTGATTCAGGTTTTGGCGGACTCACCATTATGAAAGAAATTATAAATGAGTTACCCCAATACGATTATCTCTATTTAGGCGATAATGCGCGTTCTCCTTATGGTAGCCGTTCGTTCGAAACTGTATATAAATATACCCTACAGGCTGTTAAATGGTTTTTTGAACATGATTGCCATTTAGTTATTCTTGCATGTAATACAGCATCGGCTAAAGCATTACGAAGTATACAGCAAATTAATCTGCCAGTTTTGGCCCCTGAACGTCGAGTATTAGGAATTATTCGTCCTTTAAGTGAGGTGGTAGGGAATTATACAAAAACTAATCACATTGGAATACTGGGTACTTCTGGAACGGTTAACTCGAATTCGTATCCAATTGAAATCAACAAATTTTTCCCTCATTTAAAGGTAAATCAGGAGGCATGCCCTATGTGGGTACCTTTAGTGGAAAGTGGAGAATACAATAGTCCCGGAGCTGACTATTTTGTAAAAAAACATATCGATGCAATTTTGAGTACAGATCCTCTAATCGACACTATTGTATTGGGATGTACTCATTACCCGCTGTTAATGAATAAAATTAAAAAATATACGCCACCGCAGGTACAAATTATATCTCAGGGGCCTATAGTTGCAAAAAGTTTGGCCAATTATTTGTTACGTCATCCAGAGATAGAACAAAAATGTACAAAAAATGCAACCCGTGAATATTACACCACAGAGTCACCTTCAAATTTTGACCCTTTAGCGGAGGTTTTTTGCAATAAAGCTATTCAATCGAAGAAAACTTCGCTTGAAAAATACTAATTAAAGGTTAGTTGTTTGGCGTAAAAATTGATAAAGCAGACGCATGCCAAACCCGGTACCTCCTTTTCCCCTGTAATTATCGTTCTTTTTGCTAAATGCTACGCCGGCAATATCGAAATGCATCCATGGGTAAGAGGTAAAATGTTGTAAAAATTTTCCTCCTGTAATGGCACCTGCATATTTTCCACCAACATTTTTAATGTCGGCAATGTCCGATTTTAAAAGTTCGGCATATTCGTCCCATAGTGGAAATTCAACTACACGTTCGTACACGTAATTACCTGCATTTACAATTTTCTCTTTTATTTCTTTATTGGCAGTTCCCATAGCAACCAATGCATATGGGCCAATTGCCATAGAGGCAGAACCGGTTAATGTGGCTACATCAATAACTAATTCTGGATCATATTTTTTTGCATACACAAGTGCATCGGCTAAAATCATTCTACCTTCTGCATCACTATTTAGTACCTCTACGGTTGTTCCATCTGATATGGTCACTACGTCGCCGGGTGCATAAGCATTTCCTGATGGGCGGTTATCGGTTGCAGGAATTAAAGCTACTAAATGTAATGGAAGTTGGTTGGCTGCTGCTGCTGCCAGTACTCCTGCTACTATAGCGGCCCCCGACATGTCGCATTTCATATAATCCATACTATCGGTAGTGGGTTTTAAGCTTAGTCCACCTGTATCATAAACCACTCCTTTACCAACCAAAATAATTGGCTTATTGTTAATGGCATTTGAGGGTTTCCATTCTACTATGGTAAAGGTAGGGGGATCGACCGAGCCTTTATTAACTGCAAGTAACCCCCCCATTTTCAAAGCCTCAATTTGCGATTTTTGTAAAATTTCTACCGTACAACCATATTTGCTGCAAAGTTCACTTATTCTTTCCGAGAGTTGTACGGCATTTAAATGCGATACAGGGTCATTTATCATGTTCCGAACTTCATATAATATTTCGGTTGTGTATACCAACTCATGTATTTGTTTTTCAAGTAGAGGTTGGCAAATAAGACCTATCTGTTTTAAACTAACATTATTTTCCTGAGGTTTACTAAAAAATCGAAGGTACCTATAAGAACCTAAAAGTATTCCTTCTGTAAATGCCAGTAATACTTCTGAATCGTTTTCGGCATGAAAAGCATTTAGGCTTTGTTGGTCAGAGTCATTTAATTGATTCTGCACTTTATATCCAGCTTTTCTAGCTTCTTCTAATAAAATATTTTTATCTTTTGAATGATCAAGTATTATTACAAAAACCAATCGATCGAGCTGATTTACGGTAATAAAACTATCGCCTTTATCAATGCGTTTTTGAACGTAATTATATTCTTTTTGGCTTAAGAAAGAAACATCAAATGCTGAGTTTTTGGATGCCAATATGGCTATGCTTGAATCGGGTTCAATATTCTCAATTTTTGAAACTTTTATTTCCATAGGTTATGAAATTTTTTAAGTTTTTAATTTTATCGTATAAAATAATTTATGTTTCTTGCAAAAATAATATTTAGCCACCAATATTAGTGGAAAATAAATAGACCAATACTTAAAAAGAAACTAATAAAATGTTGTATTAGTCATTTATTTTACTTTTTTACAAATTCTATTCCAATGAAAAACCGTTTTGCTGTTATTCGATGGAGAGAAAGAAAATATTATAAATGAAACTTTGCCTATAATATGATTTTCGGGTACTACACCCCATAGGCGCGAATCTTTTGCGTTATCGCGGTTATCGTCGAGCATAAAATAGTAATTATGTTTAAAAACGTAAGTATTCACAGGATGTTGATTTATAAGTATTTGTTGATTTTTTGTTTCAACTTCCATTTTTTCGTAGCGTTCAATAATTGATTGATATATTCGTAAGTTACGTTTATTGACTTTTAGTTTCATGCCTGCTTTAGGAACCACGAAGGGGCCGAAATTGTTCAATGTCCATCCAATAGCTGAATCGTCGGGAAAAGCATTTTTATATTCAATGTTTTCCAGTTCTTTATCGCGTTTTATCCATAAAACAAGATTGTCGTTTTTTATTTTATTGGCCTGTTCATGAGTAAGGTAAAAAATATATTCGCCATAATTGTTCAAAGGCGAACCATCGTCGAGGTGGTATTTATCAATGAACTTTTGAGGCAATTCTTTTTCTTTAAGTGCTAATCTGAATAGATATTTTTCGACACCCAGGTTAATGAGAGAACCATTAACAAATAATTGATTGTCGATGATTTGTATGGTATCGCCTGGAAGCCCAACACAACGTTTGGCATACACAATTTTTCGGTCAATTGGAACACTATCTTCAAGTGGGTAGTTAAATGCAAGAATCGCATTTCGTTCAATTGGCTTAACTCCTGTTAATCGTAAATATGGAAACTCAACTAGCTTTGTGTAATAAGCTTTTGTTGACTTATTAATACGAATTGGTGTAAATGGAATAGCTATTGGTGTAATAGGTAACCGAATACCATACGTAAATTTATCGATTAAAACATAATCACCGGGTTTTAATGTATTGCTCATGGTCATTGTCTGAATAACCATGGTTTGAAAAAGAAAGGCACGAATAACGAGTAAAATAACTAAAGCAATGAGGAAAGCTACTCCCCATTGCTTTAATCTATTAATTAATGAATGCTTTTGTACTTTTTTTTTCGGACTTCTATTAGTAGTCATTTATAAATTTAAGAGAAACAATATTATTGTAGATTTTTTAAGGCATTCAAGACATTTTGTTCAATGCGTGTTAAGATGTTTGAAGCATCGTCTTTTATAAATTTTTCGCCTGTTATTTTTTCGTATAACTCAATATATCGTTCACTTATTTCATTAACAAACAAATCGGGCATTTCGGGTACTTGTTGTCCTTCTTTTCCTTGAAAATTATGCTCAATAAGCCATTGCCGAACAAATTCTTTAGAAAGTTGACGTTGGGGTTCACCCTTTTTCAAACGTTCTTCATAACCTTCGGCATAAAAATAGCGCGATGAGTCAGGAGTATGAATTTCGTCAATAAGTACGATTTTATCTCCTATTTTTCCAAACTCATATTTGGTATCGACCAGAATCAGCCCCATTTTTGCAGCAATTTGTGTTCCCCGTTCAAAAAGTTGATAGGTATATTTTTCAATTAGGTTATAATCCGATTCGCTGACTAAACCCTTAGCAATTATTTCTTCGCGCGATATATCTATGTCGTGTCCTTCATCGGCTTTTGTTGTTGGGGTAATTATTGGTTGAGGAAACTTCTGATTTTCAACCATACCATCGGGTAGAGGTATTCCACATAATGCTCGTTTGCCACTTTTGTATTCACGCCATGCATGACCGGTTAAGTAACCTCTGATAACCATTTCGACTTTAATAGGCTCAGCCTTATAACCAATGGTTACCATGGGGTCGGGCGAAATAATTTTCCAGTTTGGTACTATATCGGTAGTAGCATCCAAAAATTTAACTGCAATTTGATTTAAAACCTGTCCTTTATAAGGTATGCCTTTTGGAAGTACTACATCGAAGGCCGAAATACGATCGGTAACTATCATTACCAGATAATTGTCGTTGATGTTATAAACATCGCGAACTTTACCTATGTATTTCCCTTTTTGCCCCGGGAAATTAAAATTAGTTTTTACTACTGCTGCTGCCATTTGTATAATTATTGGTCAATCATAAATCGTTTGGTGTATTTAATTAAAGGCTTAGTTCTTTGGCAATTTGTTGTATACGTGCTTCGGCTTTTAAATTAAGTTGTTCAAAATCATTTTTCGATGACATGTCACTGCGAACGCTAAAATAAAACTTAATTTTAGGTTCGGTTCCACTGGGTCGAACAGTTACTTTTGAACCATCTGCTGTAATAAACTGAAGCACATTTGATTTAGGGAGGTATATATCAAACTCATTACCAGTTCTTAGATCTTTTCCTTTTGAGGTTTGATAATCGAGCACCTGTATTACCTCTGAATTTCCGAGTTGTGCAGGGATATTCGACCGATAGTTATCCATCATTCGAGCTATTTCTTCCTGGCCTTCTTTACCTTTTTTAGTGATGTTAATAAGCGATTCTTTGTAAAAACCAAATTCGACGTATATATCAAGAAGTAAATCAAACATAGATTTGCCTTGTGATTTAGCCCATGCAAAGGCTTCGGCAATTAAAGCACAGGCCATTACTGCATCTTTATCACGAACAAACTCTCCGGCCAGATAACCGTAACTTTCTTCACCTCCGCCAATAAACTTCTTTTTGCCTTCATTTTGTTTAATAATTTCGGCAATATATTTAAATCCTGTTAGTACATTATAACATTCAACTTGATACTTGTTTGCAATTTCAGAAATCAAGTCGGTGGTTACAATAGTTTTAACTATATATTCTTTACCAGTTAGTTTATTTAATTGTTTCCAGCGCGATAAAAGGTAATAAATAAGAATTGAGCCTGTTTGGTTGCCATTCAATAATATAATTTCGCCCTGGTTATTTTTAACAGCTATTCCAACTCTATCGGCATCGGGATCGGTAGCCATAACTAATTCAGCACCCGTTTCTCTGGCTTTTTCAATTGCCAGACTTAGCGCTTCTGATTCTTCTGGATTAGGCGACTTTACTGTTGGAAAATTTCCGTCGGGAATATCTTGTTGTGGAACATGAATAATATTAGTAAATCCGTATTTTTTTAGAGCCATGGGAACCAGATTTACTCCAGTACCATGGATGGGTGTATATACAATTTTAATGTTGCTGAACTTAGAGACAATTTCGGGCGATAATGACAGATTTTTTATTTGATCGGTATATATTTCATCAATTTCTTTTCCGATTAATTCTATTAAATGTTCATTTCCCTGCCATTTTATGTCGGCAATTGTTGTTCGTCCCACTTCGTCAATAATGTTTTTATCGTGAGGGGGTACAACCTGTCCACCATCGTCCCAATATGCTTTGTAGCCATTATATTCTTTTGGGTTGTGTGATGCAGTAATAACCACTCCACTTTGACAGCCAAAATGACGGATGGTAAATGATAATTCAGGTGTAGGACGTAACGAATCAAATAAGTATACTTTTATGCCATTTGCAGCAAAAATTTTAGCGGTAGTTTCGGCAAATAATCTACTATTATTTCGGCTATCGTGGGCAACGGCTACTTTTATTTGCGGAAGTGAAGAAAAGTTCTTTTTTAAGTAGTTGGCCATAGCCTGTGTTGCTCGGCCTACAGTATAAATATTCATTCGGTTGGTTCCAACACCCATGATTCCCCGAAGGCCACCTGTTCCAAATTCCAGATCACGGTAAAAAGAATCAATAAGCTCCTTTTCGTCACCTGCCAATAAACGTTTTACCTCATTTCTGGTATTTTCATCGAACTGTTCGGTTAACCATTCCTGTGCTCTTGTTTTAATCTGTTCTATTGTTAGATTCATATGGTAATAATATTTTTTGGTTAATTAGTTCAAAACTTGCTTAAACACTGCTCTAAACTTTTTTTCCACCAGGGGATATCAATACCAAAAGTTGTCTTTATTTTGTTTTTATTTAATACACTATAGGCGGGTCGTTTTGCTGGAGTAGGATATTCCCATGTTTCAATGGGTTCGACTGAACATTTTAAATTTTTTATTTCTATAATGGTCGAGGCAAAGTCATACCAGCTGCATGCTCCCTCATTGGCAAAATGGTAAATACCCGATATTTCTGTATTGTTTAAGTCTTCGAAGATTACAGAAATTATTTTTGTAATTGCATTTGCCAGATCGGCAGCGTATGTGGGTGAACCAATCTGGTCGTATACAAATCTTATCTGTTCCCGCTCAGTTGCCAGACGCATGATGGTTTTTACAATATTATTGCCAAAAGTGGAGTAAAGCCATGAAGTGCGAATGATAATAGCCTTTTCATAATCAGCAATTAACTGTTCGCCTGCTAACTTCGACTTTCCATAAACCGATAATGGGTTGGTGTAATCAGATTCTTTATATGGTATATTATGCATTCCGTCAAATACATAATCTGTTGAAATATGAATTAGCCACGAATTATTCTCTTCGGCCATTTGGCATAAATTGTTTACTGCGTCGGCGTTTATTAAGTAGGCCTTTTCGGGTTCCGATTCTGCTTTATCAACAGCAGTATATGCAGCACAATTAATGGTTATAGCTGGTCGGTGGGTAATGTAAAAATGTTCTAATTGCTTTAAATCTACTACATCGAGGGTATCAATATCGTGAAAAATAAAGTTATAATCTGGAAACTTTTTAGCCAGCTGCTGAATTTCGTTACCTAATTGACCTTTTGAACCGGTTATTAATATAGTATAATTCAATGTTTTATATTTTTTAAGTTTGTTTTACAAATTTACTATAAGTTTAATTCAAGTTTTTATAAAAAATTCATTTCGGCCGAATCAAAATTAGGCCACATTTTATCTTTAGGAGAAACTAAGGCTTTTTCGGAAGGAATATGCCAGTCGATATTTAATGATTGATCGGCATAAAATATACCACGTTCCGACTGTGGATGATATATATTGTCGCATTTGTAATGAACTATAGCTGTTTCGCTTAAAACCGAGAAGCCATGTGCAAATCCCCTGGGAATAAGTAGTTGAAGAAAGTTGTCGGCCGACAATTCTATTCCATACCAGTGTCCGAAAGTTGGACTTCCTTTGCGTAAATCGACAGCTACGTCAAATATACGACCTTCAATTACTCTTACTAGCTTTGCTTGTGCATAGGGAGCCAATTGGTAATGTAATCCACGGATAACCCCAAAACTTGATTTTGATTGATTATCCTGCACAAATTGATAATCTAAACCGTGTTCCAAAAATTTTTGTTTATTGTAAAGTTCAAGAAAATAACCGCGTTCGTCTCGGAAAACTCGAGGTTCTAAAACATATAAATCGGCAATTGGGGTTTCTATCTTATTCATTTTTAAGCATTTAATTTAAGTTTTTTTCGAAAGTATTCAATTGTTTTTATTAGACCTTCATCTAATTTAACTTTAGGTTCCCAGTTATTAAGTTGTTTTCGGGCCTGACTAATATCGGGTTGACGTTGGGTAGGGTCATCGGCAGGTAATGGTAAAAATACTAATTTTGATTTTGAACCAGTTAATTTAATGATTTTTTCAGCCAGTTCAATAATTTTGAATTCATCGGGATTGCCTATGTTTATAGGCCCTGTAACATGATCGGGGGTATCCATTAATCGAATCATACCTTCAATTAAATCGTCGACATATTGAAAACTTCGAGTTTGTGACCCATCGCCATAAATGGTGATATCTTTATTTTGTAATGCCTGTACAATAAAGTTAGAGACTACACGTCCGTCGTTTGGATGCATGCGAGGACCATAAGTATTAAAAATTCGAACTATTTTAATTTTTACTTTATTCTGAAGGTAATAATTAATAAAAAGCGATTCGGCGCATCGTTTTCCTTCGTCATAGCACGAACGTGGGCCAATTGGATTTACATGACCCCAATAAGTTTCGGGCTGAGGATGAACTTCGGGATCGCCATAAACTTCGCTGGTCGATGCTTGTAAAATTTTTGCATGCGTGCGTTTAGCTAAACCCAGCATATTTATAGCGCCCATTACTGAAGTTTTTATTGTTTTTATTGGATTGTACTGGTAATGGATGGGAGAGGCCGGACATGCCAGATTATATATTTCGTCCACTTCGGCAAAATATGGCATGGTTACATCGTGCCGAACTAATTCGAATAGGGGATTATTTAACAGATGGATTACATTTTCCTTATCGCCTGTAAAAAAATTGTCGAGGCAAATTACATTATTACCTTCGTTTAATAAACGTTCACAAAGATGTGAACCTATAAATCCTGCTCCACCTGTAACAAGTATAGTTTTCATTCGTGTACTTTAAATTATAATTTCATTTGTTAGTTAGGTTGAATAATACTTTTACGGCCAATACTGTAATAAGAAAAGCCCATGTCTTGCATTTCAGATGGTTCATAAATATTACGTCCATCGAAAATCACTTTCGATTTCATTAATTTAGCCATGACATTAAAATTTGGCAGACGGAATTCAGGCCATTCAGTTACCAGAACCATTGCATCGGCATCAATTAGAGCTTCATATTGATCTTTGGCATATGTTACTTTATCTCCCAGGCGCCGTTTAGCTTCTTCCATAGCTACGGGGTCATACACTTTTATTGTTGCGCCTTCTGATAAAAGTTTGTTAATAATCACCAGCGAAGGAGCCTCTCGCATATCGTCGGTATGCGGTTTAAACGACAGTCCCCAGATGGCAAAAGTTTTTCCTTTTAACTGGTTATTAAAATGGGTTTTAATTTTTTTAATGATTATTTCTTTTTGTCGTTCATTTACCTTTTCTACAGCTTTTAAAATATCCAGCGACCAATTATGTTCCTCGGCCGATTTAATTAACGCTTTTACATCTTTTGGGAAACATGAACCTCCATAACCCACTCCGGCATATATAAATTTATTTCCAATACGAGGGTCGCTGCCTATTCCTTTACGAACCATATTAATATCGGCACCTACAATGTCGCATAAATTGGCAATATCGTTCATAAAGCTGATTTTTGTCGCTAACATGGCATTGGCGGCATATTTGGTCATTTCGGCCGATGGAATATCCATAAATAATATTGGGTGACCGTTTAATAAAAATGGTTTATAAAGGCGTTGCATAATTTTCTCGGCCTCTTCTGAGTCTGTTCCAACTACTATTCTATCGGGTTTTAAAAAATCTTCTATGGCGTTACCTTCTTTTAAAAATTCCGGATTTGATGCAACATCGAAACGAATATCTACACCTCTTTTTTGCAATTCTTCTTTTACTGCGGCTCTTACTTTTTCTGATGTTCCAATAGGTACAGTGCTTTTTGTAACAACAACCAGGTAATGATTCATAAATCGGCCTATATCATGAGCTACCGCTAGTACATATCTTAAGTCGGCACTTCCATCTTCATCTTGCGGTGTTCCTACTGCAATAAAAACTGCTTCACTGCCATCAATGACTTCTTGCAGGTTGGTCGAGAAACTTAATCGCCCTTTGGCTACGTTTCGTGTAACAATATCTTCAAGACCGGGTTCATAAATAGGAATATGTCCATTTTTTAACTTTTCGATTTTTGTTTTATCAACATCGACACAGCAAACGGTTAGGCCTGTTTCGGCAAAACAAGCACCTGAAACCAAACCTACATATCCAGTACCAACAACAACAATTTTCATAAATTTACAGCATTAAAAGTTTTTCAATTAAAAAACGTGTAAAAATAATGGAAATTTTACTTTTAGCGTTTTTTATAAATAAAATAACCTCCAGCCAAATTGTAATGACTATTATAAAAAATAAAAGATGTAAAGCTAAAAATAAGTTTTTAGAATAATTTCATTCAAATGTTTATTTATGATTCAAACTTTTTAAATAAGCTTAAAAGTTCGAATTTGTTGATTTCATAAATAAAAAATGTAGAATATTTTAACGATAATAAATTATTTTTTTGTATCTTTAAGTCAATTTAATAGAAAGTTATAATTTTGCAGGTCTGATTATCAACATAATGTCTAACCCATTAATTGTTAAATTAAATTATAAACTAAATGGCAAAAAAAGAAAAAGAATTTGAGAATTTAGAAGGTCTTGGAGAAATGGACCTTAACGAAAATGAATTAGATTCGCAGTTAGATGATGTTACTGAAGATGAAATCGTTGACGTTGAAGAAGAAGAAATCGAAGACGATGACAGTGACAGCAAAGCAGAGATTGCAAAAATGAAAAAAGCTCAGCACGAAGCTGAGTTAGCAGAATTCGATTGGGATACCTATACGGCTAAAGGTTTTGAGTATCCGGCAGAAGAAAAGCAAAAGCTTGAACAGCTTTACAACAAGACCTTATCTACCATAGCAGAAAATGAGGTAGTTGAAGGTACTGTAATTTCGATGAACAAGCGCGAAGTAGTTGTAAATATTGGCTACAAAAGCGAAGGAGTAATTAGCTTAAACGAATTTCGTTACAATCCGAACCTGAAAGTAGGCGATAAAGTTGAAGTTTACGTTGAAAGTCAGGAAGATAAAAAAGGCCAGTTATTATTATCGCACAAGAAGGCGCGCGCATTGCGTTCATGGGATCGTGTAAATCAGGCTCTGGAAAATGATGAAGTAATTACAGGTTACATTAAGTGCCGAACCAAAGGTGGAATGATTGTAGATGTATTTGGCATTGAAGCCTTTTTACCAGGTTCTCAAATTGATGTGAAACCCATTCGCGATTACGATGCCTTTGTAGGCAAAACCATGGAGTTCAAGGTGGTGAAAATTAATCACGAATTTAAGAATGTGGTTGTTTCGCACAAAGCACTTATTGAAGCTGAACTTGAACAACAGAAAAAAGAAATTATATCTAAGCTTGAAAAAGGTCAGGTACTTGAAGGTACTGTTAAAAATATTACCTCATATGGTGTATTTATTGACCTTGGAGGGGTTGATGGACTTATTCACATTACCGATTTATCGTGGGGACGTGTTAATCATCCCGAAGAGATTGTACAGCTTGATCAAAAGCTGAATGTAGTAATTCTCGATTTTGACGATGCAAAGAAACGAATTGCACTTGGATTAAAGCAACTTACACCACATCCATGGGATTCGCTCGATCCAAATCTTAAAGTGGGCGATAAAGTAAAAGGAAAAGTGGTAGTAATGGCCGATTATGGTGCATTTATTGAAATTGCTCCAGGTGTTGAAGGTTTAATTCATGTTTCGGAAATGTCGTGGTCGCAGCATTTACGTAGCGCTCAGGAATTTTTGAAAGTGGGTGATGAAGTAGAAGCTGTTATTCTTACCCTCGACCGCGAAGAACGCAAAATGTCGTTAGGAATTAAACAATTAAAGCCCGATCCGTGGGAAAAAATTGAAGAAAAATACCCGGTAGGTAGCAAACATGTTGCAAAAGTCAGGAAT
>FQKF010085601.1_pt1 | contig 12812 bp, 8 predicted proteins | sample 1504521 | NCBI WGS metagenome assembly FQKF01 (sample SAMEA4475357, study PRJEB15587) | soil metagenome | biome: Soil; feature: Field | place: India | collected 2015-03-11 | depth 0 m
CTGAAACCCTCTTAATCCGAACTGACGTTAATTAACGTGCATTCTGGATACGCTGAAACCCTTGATTTTCCGGGCGTGCCGCGCCCGGAAAATCAAGGGTTTCAGAGGATGTCGAATTCACCCTCAAATCGGTCTTTCTGCAGGAAGTCGATTAGTCGTCATCATCGGTGCCGCCCACAGTCCAGACTTCGTTGCCAGTCAAACCATCGTTAGCGATGAAGTAAAGCTGTCCCTGAATATTGACTAATCCGTTTGGTTCTGAACTCGCACTACCGGAGCGAATATCTTCAACTAGTTCTGGTTGAGCCGCTGGGTCTAGCAGGTTGAGTTCCCACAACTCTCGACCAGTTCCATGGGTGCTAGCTGTAAAGTAGAGGCTACCACCAGCAATCACCAAGTTTTCGGGATCAAAGAAGCCACCCGGCAAGGCCGTAGTAGTGGTGCCATTGTAGGTGTAGATGCGTGGGCCACTACCAGCGTCGGCAATGAAGAAGATGCGATCGCTACCAGCGATGGAGCTAACCACAAAATTGCTGGGGTTAGAGCTGTAGAAACTGTCAGTCCAGATATCCTGGACTAAGCTAGCTGCATTTGTAGTCAGGTTAACCTGCCATAGTTCATTCCCTTGCATATCGTTGCCAGTTGCTGCAAAGAAGAGGAATTCTTGACCACCAAACTGGGCGCGCACAAAGGGATCTCCTTGACTGGTAGAGCTTTGAATAGAGTCTCCCCCGCTATTAATAGTGTATGACGTCACGCCGTCAGGCTGTGTTAAGTCAAAGCGGAACAACTGATTTGCAGTCGCCGATAGTTCTCTCGCCGCAAAGAACAGACTAGAGCCGCCGCCAGGATTTTGGACAGCGAAGAGCCTGAAGGCACCACGCAAGTCTCGAGCCCCCAAGGTTGGCAGTGGAGTGGCCACTAAATTATCGGCAGATGCAGAGCCTGCATTTTCAATGCGGTGTAGGACTGTGCCGCCGGAAATCCCGTCTGCGAAGGCAGTGTAGAACAAGTCAGAATCTGCCGTTGTGGCGTTCAATGGGTCACGGTCTACAACGGTAAAGTTGCTTCGGAAACCGCCTGAGTTGGCAATCACTCGAATGGCTGTGCCATTTGTCCAGTAGAGTTGAACATCTGGATCCAGACCTTCCGTCGGAGCATCTGCTTCAAAGAAGATATTCTCCCCAACTACCTGCAAGTTCCTAGGATTAGAGAACTGAGGTGCCCCTGACTGTCCTGTGATCCTGGTGACCACACCTGTTTCGTTATCATCGCTACTCTGCCAGCGATAGAGACTTGGGGTGCCTCCCGCTTCTGTAGCCGTAAAGTAGAGCGATCCGTTGACGGCTCTCAGATTGCTGATGTCACGGAATTGGGCCAGACGCAGCGTTCCATTCAGAGTGCCATCGCTGCGCCAGAGGCCACGGAGGTCGTTGCCAGAGAGATCCCGTGTGCCATCCAGCGCCGTAAAGAAGAGGATCCCATTAACGTTAGTCAAGTTCTGTGCCTGAGCGTCTCCTGCATCCGCGAAGATATCGCGGGTAATGGTCGGCACGGTGCCACCAGACTTGACCGAAAGCTCAAGGTTGTAGAGCGATTCTGAGCTATCACTGCCCGGCAGGATTTCAATGTAATAGGTTCCCCGACTCAAATTTCCTGCTAAGAACTCATTTGCCGTTCCTGGTGTAGTCGAAGCCAGAACGAGTCGAGGTTGGCCAGGGGTCGAGGGATTTTCCTGCCAGAGGCGGACATCTAGATTAGAAGACAAACCTGTGAGGTTTAAGCGCAGGAAGTTACGGCGTTGGTTGAGATCCAGTCTGAAGATATCCACATCGGATTCTTCGCCTACCGTACCAGCAAAGTCAGAATACTCTTGAGTATTTCTGCTGATAGGAGGAAAACCGGACTCTGACGGTGGGGTGTTGAGGGAGGTTGCTGTTGCAAAGGTGTCGCCAACGCGATCAAGAGGCTTGATCGAAGCAGACAGGGTGAAGCCAGAATTGTTGGGATCAGTACGGCGCACCACAAGCTTGTAGCTGCTTCCTGAGGTTACATCAAATGTCAGTTCCTTGCCGTCGCTTGTTGGCGTGCCGAGGATAGGAATTTGGAGGACACTGCTCTCGTCATACAGTTCTAAATCCGCATCGCTACTCAGGTCTGTTAGCCTAGCAGTCAGCTTCCCAGTTGTGCCAGCGGTAAAGCGATAGGCATCGGTCTCATCCACCCCGGTGGACATTTGGCCGACGTATTCTTCGCGGCGGAGGGGCCTGCCAAAGGCAACTTGCCCAACATCAATGGGTGCATCCTCACTCCCCCCCGTGTCTGGTGCTTCAGGAGCAAACAGTCGCAAGGCATAGCGACCATTGGTGCCAACATTCGAGGTGACTCGAATTGTGTAGGTGCCAGGCCCCAGGATGCGGTTCAGACGGTTTTGTAGCGACCCACCAGAGCCGGTCGGAGCGAGGCTTGAGGTGGCGAGCACCCGGGTTTCGGAGGCACCTAAAAGCGCAACATTCACAGATGCATTGTTGGCAACCCGCAAGACCCCGTTGACAGGTTGCAAAACTTGCAAAGTAAGGTTCACTGGGCGGTCAACGGTGAAGCGGTAGAAGTCTCGGTCTCCACCCCTGCCGCCCAAGAACTCACCCGCGGTAGTCAGCCCTTGAGCACCAATGGTAGGCAGTACTAAGGGGTTTGAGAAATCATCACTGACGCGATCGAGCGAACTAAGCAGGTTGAGCCGATAGGTTCCCCGACCCGAAACACGTTGTACCCGAATCACGTAGGCCCCAGCAGACAAATTTTGGTTCAAAACTTCCGGCACTCTTCCTCGAGTGGCGGCGGAGCCAATGCTAGTAAACGTGCCGTCAACATTTCGACGCAGGAGTTCTAAGTCGAAGTCAGCGTTGGGGGATGCTTGTGGCGTGACATCTCGGGGATAGTTAAGCGCTGCACGAAAGCTCCGCACTTGCCCAGCACGAACATTAAAGGCATAGTGGTCAACTTGATTATTGGGATTTAGTCTCCCTTCAAAGATGACAGACGGGTTAGGGAAATTATTGTTCAGACCAGAACGTGTCGCGGTTGCAGGCGTGTTGTTGTTGGGTGCCATGGCTTTGTCCCCGTTTACCATTTTCCGTGCCTAGCTTTCCCTTTTCTGTCGCAAAACGATCACCGAATTTTTACGGACTTGCTGTACAGACGGCCTCAAACCAAACTAGAGGTTGATCATGAGAGGGAAATCAGGGGCAATAGTCGATGCTTGAGCAAGAATTTATCAGCATCACTCCCCTCAATAAACCCGGTACAATAGCGATGGCATTTCCCCCCTAACCTCGGTATCTATGCTAATTAAGTCCACCACGCGGCATATCCGGATTTTTGCTGCTGAAGTTAAAAACAACGAGCTAGAACCCAGCACCAACCAGCTCACGCTGGATGTCGACCCCGACAACGAGTTGATCTGGCCGGAGGACTCCTTGCAGGCGGTGTATCGCAAGTTTGAGGAACTGGTTGCGGCCTACGAGGGGGCAGATTTGACCGACTATAATCTGCGGCGCATTGGGTCAGACCTAGAGTATTTTGTGCGATCGCTCTTGCAAGAGGGCAAAGTCTCCTACAACTTGCAGAGCCGCGTCCGCAACTTCAGCTTGGGTCTTCCTAAAGTTGAGCAAGACCTCAGCGTTTAAGCACGACAGAGATTTGCTGGGGAGAGGGGTTAGGCGAGGCTCAACTCCTCTCCTCATAATTTTGGGTGGGGGCGATTGTTCCGCCTCCAGAGAAAGGGGTATTAAGGTTCTGCGCGACTAAGCTATCCTGGTATGACTGCTACCCCCTCGCTTCAGGCACCCCGTCCGGCGAATGCTTTATTGCCCTAACCATACCTGTCAGACCTTAAACCCTGAAACCCATAAGTTTTGCCAGAAGTGTCGCACTCCTCTGCCCCATCGCTACCTCTGGGCAATTGGATCTGCTGCTGAGCGGGTTTCAGCAGGAGAAATGGTGGGCGATCGCTACCTCTGTCAAGCTAGCCGCATTTTCCTTGATACCCAACCCGGCTCAGGGCCGATTGCGCCTCCTGGTCATTTGCCCCTCTCCATCGATGCCTATCTACGGCTTTCGCCCTATCGGTTGCACATCCCTCAAGTCTACGACTTGGTGAAGTTGTCGGAGGAAGAGGCCGAGAATGTGCTGATTCTTCTGGACAATGCGGCACTACAGGCTCCCAATTTTGCAGCAAACGCCGCAGCCGATGCCCGGTCTCAGGTTGCTGCCGATGTGCAGTTATTGCCGTTACTGACTGATGCTTTCCCTGCGGCTACCCCGCTGCGTCAGATCTATTGGCTGTGGCAAATTGCGAGTTTATGGCATCCGCTCGATCTAGAACGAGTGGCTGCCAGTTTGCTGACCCCCGGCCTGTTGCGGGTAGAGGGGCCAATTGTGCATTTGCAAGAACTGGTGCAAGACACGGAGGAATTTTCGCTGGTTAACCTGGGCAAGTGTTGGTCAGACTGGGCTGCGATCGCCCATGCCACAGTACGACCATTCCTGCTTGGCTTGGGACAGCAGTTGCAGTCAGGACAAATCCACACGCCCGACCTGTTAATCCAACAACTCGACCAGGAGATCGAACGGTTGAGCCAGTTTGACACGCTTCAGTTAACCTACCTCACCCTCACTGACCAAGGACCCAGCCGTCAGCGCAACGAAGATGCCTGTTATCCCGCCGCCGCCCAGGTATATCAGCAGACCCTAGGCGATCGCTCCAAGCCTGCTCAGGCCACGCCTTATCTGATCGTGTGCGATGGCATTGGGGGGCACCAAGGCGGTGATGTCGCGTCTCAGTTGGCGATCGAGGCCATCCAACAACGACTTCAGACCTTGCGCATGGAGACGCTAGCGCCTGCTGTGCTGACTCGTGAGTTGGAAGTGGCGGTCTGTATTGCCAATGATCTGATTAGCCAGCGGAACGATAGTGAGCAACGCTACGACCGCCAGCGTATGGGCACAACACTGGTGCTGGCTGTGATCCGGGGGAACGAGCTTTACATTACCCATGTGGGGGATAGTCGTGCCTACTGGATCACGGCAAAAAACTGTTATCAGGTCACCCTGGATGATGATGTGGCCTCGCGGGAAGTGCGCTTGGGCTACAGCTTCTACCGGGAAGCACTGCAAACCCCCAATTCTGGTTCGCTGGTACAGGCACTGGGAATGAACCCCTCGGCCATGCTTCACCCTACTGTCCAGCGGTTTGTGCTGGATGAGGACGCGGTTTTTCTGCTCTGTACTGACGGGCTGAGCGATAATGACCGGGTGGAGCAGTTCTGGGATGTGGAGGTGCTGCCGCTGCTGCAGGGACAAACGGATATTGTGACGGTGGGGCAACGGTTAGTGGCGATCGCCAATTCCCTCAACGGACATGACAACGTGACGGTGGGGCTGCTGCACTGCAAGGTCATCTCCCACGCCGCACCCACTCCCGCCACCTGGGAGTATCCATCGGAGCAGGAAGCCGTGCTGTTAGGATCGACGCGGCTGGTTGGTGGGCCAGCCCACGAAACTCAACCCACTGCCGTGCTTGCGCCTGCCAGCCCCAAGGTCGCTGCTGACAAGGCGTCGCCTACTCGCTTCTTGGCTGTGCTAACGGGGGTATTTTTGCTGCTGCTGGGCGGCGTCTGGGCGTTGCGTTCACCCCTGATGCGAGACTGGTTTACACCAGCAGACGTCGCTCCGACTCCATCCCCCAGTCCTGAAGAGAGTGCCCTGCCCGTCCATGCATTGCTCCAGGTTGGGCGGGCGACCTCTGGGGCGGCAACCATTCCCCTGACGCTCTATGCCGAACTGCCTCCAGGGGGGAGTAGTCCTCTGCCAGGAGAACAGCGGTTGTTGCTCCAGAACACGATCCTCAAGGTAACTGATGCGCGTCAGGTGGGGGGCGATCGCTGGCTTCAACTGGTGCGCTGCCCAGCGATGCCGACAGATGCCTCAGGGTTGCCCAGTCCGGGGACAAGCCTGGCCCAGGAAACCGATAGGTCCCTGGAAAATGGCCCTGACCGTCCTTCGCCTTTTACAACGGAAACGTTTACCAACGAGCTGCGCCCTGGAGAGCAGGTTTGGGTGAAGGAATCGGAGCTAAGTCCGTTCGTGCGACTCAATCCTAGCCTCACAGCGCAGCAGGAAACCTGTGGGGAGATAGGTCCCTCGCCTATCCCCTCGGCTCCAACGCCTCAGGGCTGAGCATGGCCAGCACATCGGCAGGAGACAGTTTCAAGACTAGCCTATGGGGTGTTACCCTACAGTTGCATCCCCAATTCCAGATAGACTGGTATTAACTTAACCCATTCGTCCTTTGCACGTCTCTTCTATGTCTCCCTGCTTTCGAGTGGCGATCGCCCGTCTCACGTCAGCAGATCCAGATCACTACGCTATCTGGGTTGTGCAGGCTCCCCACCAAGCAGGGCACGTCCACCACGACTGTTTGTGGACGCAAGACCTGACTGATGCGTGGGAACTCTGGCAGAGCTTGTTTTCGTTGCGTCGATTGCCAGAGGTGCCCCGCATCCCCTCTGTTTTTTTGCCGCCGGCTCCCAGCAATGGTGGCAGTCCTAGCTATACCAGTCGGGCAATGCAACACCTGGGAGTAAGCCTATACCAGTGGGCATTTAGTGGGCCAATCCAAAACAGTTTTGCCCAAAGCCAAGGGATCGCTTTTGGCCAGGGCAAACCTCTGCGCCTTCGACTGGAAATTCGCGACCCGGAACTGATTGCCCTGCCCTGGGAGATTATGCAGCCCCAGCCGGGGATGCAGACCCTTTCGCTGAGTCAGCAAGTCTTGTTTAGTCGCACGACCAGTGAAGTGGCGCCCCTACCCGAACTGCGGAGCGATCAGTCCCTCCGCATTCTGCTGGTGCTGGGGCAGGATGCAGATGTAGGCAGTGCTGGTTCAGAGCAGGCCAAGCTACAGTTGCAGCAGGAGGCCGAAGCGTTGCCACAATTGCTGGAACAGTCGGCAGCTATCGCACCAATGAATAGTTTTGTTGCTCCTGTCCCCTGTGAGGTGAAGACTCTGGTGCAACCCTCTGCCGCAGACCTGATTGAGCACCTAGAGACCCGCCGCTACAATGTGCTGTTCTATTCTGGACATGGTATGCCCGGAGCCGATGGCGGACTCTTATTTCTGCGCCCAGATGCCACAATTAATGGCACGGAACTGGCGCAGGTGCTCACCCGCTGTCAGGTCAAGCTGGCAGTCTTCAATGCCTGCTGGGGGGCACAACCCGAACGGCAGGGGGAGGAGGCAATTCCCCGCAGCAGTCTGGCGGAGGTGCTGATCCATCATGGGGTGCCAGCGGTGCTGGGAATGCGGGATTCAATCGCTGACCACGAGGCGCTCCAGTTTATTCAAGTGTTTGCCAAGGCGTTGGCAGAGCGATCGCCCATCGATGAAGCTGTGGCGATCGCCCGTCAAAACCTGCTGACGCTATACGGCTTCAACCAGTCCACCTGGTCATTGCCAGTGCTCTACATGCACCCGGAATTTGATGGGGAGTTGGTGCGGCCATTGACCGAAGGCGTGACAGAAATCCCCGATCATTCCGGCAGTTGGATCCGGCCCAACACTCCCCCAGCAGTGCTACGCTCCCTCACCCCGCCGGTGCAGACCTGGCGGATTGACTACGGGGTAATGCGCGTTGGCAATATGGAGGGGAATGACCTGATCCTGCGGGGGCCAGGTATCTCCCGTCGCCATGCTGAGATCTTCTACCGAGATGCAGCAGCAGCAGAGGGCGAACCCGCCTACTACCTACGGGACTTCTCTCGCTACGGCAGTTACTACCTCAACGACAACCAGTGGTGCTTGGTACACCAGCGCGAGGTGCCGTTGCGATCGCCCACCCGCCTGCGGTTTGGCAACTTTCAGTTAGAGTTCGTTGTCGATAACCTACCCAATGTGAATTCTGGATAAGCTGAAATCCTTGCTGTTCCATGGGCGACGCGCACGGAACAGCAAGGGGTGTGGGGCACCGCGTCCGGCGCGGTGCCCCACACCCCTCTTAACCCGAACTGACGTTAACCAGCTTGTCCCAGCCTAAATCCTTCAATGCATGATTGCGACGCAGTGGACGGGTTGCTAGTTCCAGAATATCCCTGGCGTTGGTGAACCCATGGATTTGGGCGAAGGTAAACTCTACAGACCACTTGGTGTTGATGCCACGGGCTTCGAGTGGATTGGCATGAGCCATGCCCGTGATCACTAGGTCGGGTTGTAAGGCGTAAATCCGTTGCACTTGGTTGTAGTTATCGGGCTTCTCAATAATCTTGGGCAGGGGCACCCCCATTTCGTGACAGGTCTTTTCCAACAAGGCCAGTTCTGCCGCCTGATAGCGTTTGTCCATATAGGGAATGCCGATTTCAGACACTGTCATGCCGCAACGAATCAGGAAGCGGGCGAGGGAAATTTCCAGTAGGTTGTCACCCATAAAAAAGACAGATTTCCCTCGCACAAGTTGCAGGTAGTCTTCCAGGTTTGCCCAGACCTGTTGTTCTCGTTCTGCCAGTCCTTGCGGTTCGATTGCAAAAACAGAGCAGATCTTTTCAATCCAGGCACGGGTTCCATCGGGGCCAATTGGGAAGGGTGCGCTAATCAGTTTGCACTTACGACGACGCATTAGCGTAGTTGCAGTGCGTGAGAGAAATGGGTTCACCCCGCAGACGTAACTGCCTGCTTCGATTACGGGTAACTCAGTGAAGCGCTTGGCTGGCAACCAGCCCGATACCTTGATGCCCTGCTTCTTCAACTCCAGCGTCAGTTGGGTAACCACCGGGTCGGGCAATGACCCAAACAGAATCAGCGGTGGATGGTCGGCGTATTCTGCTGCTTCGGATCGGATGTCTTCTTTCTTGCGGCCAAAGTTCAATAACTTCTGCACAGCATTTCGCTCATCCTTTTCAGTTTCTGTAGCAGGAGCTTTGTCTGGACAACGGGCTGCCATTGCGGCCAGCACTGTGTCCTCACCCTGGGTAAACGCGTAGTCCAGACCATTGGCGCGGGCCACCACAATGGGGATGCCAATTTCCGCTTCCAGTTTAGGAGCTAGTCCTTCTAGGTCCATTTTGATGATCTCGGTAGTGCAGGTGCCAATCCACACGATCACAGAGGGGTTGCGATCGCGCTTAATCTGTAGACACAGCCGTTTCAGTTCCTCATAGTCGTTCAACTGAGCAGAAATGTCGCCTTCTTCTAACTCCGCCATGGCGTAGCGGGGTTCTGCGAAGATCATCACCCCCATGGCATTTTGCAGAAAATAACCGCAGGTTTTGGTGCCGATGACCAAGAAAAAGCTGTCTTCAATTTTCTGGTAGAGCCATGCGACACAGCTAATCGGACAAAAGGTGTGATAGTTGCCTGTTTCGCAGTCGAAGACGAGGTTGGAAGTATCAGGGGTGGCGGCAGCAGTCATAGGAGATACCCTTCTGGATTTTGGATGTTGGGATTTTGGGCTTTGGATTGGTGCCGCCTGGCCTGCTTAGGGTGAAGCTTTAGAGGGGATCTCTAGTGCGGGCGGTAGAGTCGTGTCTGACACCCTGACAGGCTTCGTCGAGGCGGGCGACGGTTTTGCAGGTCTGGCTCTCGGGGGTGGTGAGGGGAGCGGCGGGGGCAGATTCGTGCAGAGGGGAGCGGCCTTCGGGCAGCATCCGCATGGGCTGGGAGTTGGCTTCTTCCCATTCTTTCAGGGCTTGGTCGGGGTTGAAGTTCAGCCCTAGCGCCATGACAATGCGGTCGGGGTTATTACTCAAGTCCACCACAATCGGCAACAGTTGCAGCAATTGCGGTTCCAGTGTAGACAGGGTCGCCAGAATGAACCCAGAGGAGGGGCGACGTTCCCCGTCGCACTCTACCCAGACGGCTAGACGGGTCAACCAGGAACGGTTGTCGCGGTAGTAGGTCAACCATTTTGTTCGGAGGGATTGTCTGAGTTCTTCAGTGTTCATAACCAGGCAGGGCTTGGGCCGTTCGCAGAAAAGGGTTCGCATTTCATCAAACCACAGGAGCGATCGCCCCAGATCGCTTTTTACGAAAAGCTCAGTTCCCTACTCTCAATGACTCCAGCAAACCTGGCAAAGTGCGAAAATGAACCGGGTGGATTTTAGAGATTTTGGCAGCTAAACCACCATCAGATCCAACGATTCTTCTAGCTTTGTGGGTGGTTGCTGGGGGTTGAGGTAGAAGTCAGACAGCAGAGTAAACAGGTCGCGATCGGCGGCATCCTGGGGAACGACCCCTTCGGGACGAGCCAGGATCTGGTCAGCAATATTCAGGTAATAGTCGCAGACATAATTCAGCGAGGGGTCTTTTTCTGCCATTTCAAACAAGGTTTTGCCCTTGACCCGCGAGACGCGGATGTCTTCGATCAACGGCAAGATCTCTAGCACCGGCATCGGCACTGCTTCTACATACTTATCAATCAGGTCTCGCTTGGAGGTGCGGTTACCAATCAGTCCGGCTAATCGCAGGGGATGTGTGCGGGCTTTTTCGCGCACCGAGGCAGCAATGCGGTTGGCCGCAAACAGAGCATCAAACCCGTTATCGGTGACAATCATGCAATAGTCAGCATAGTTCAACGGTGCAGCAAAACCGCCACACACCACATCTCCCAATACGTCAAACAGAATCACATCGTACTCATCGAAAGCATTCAGTTCTTTCAACAGTTTCACCGTTTCGCCGACGACATAGCCGCCGCAACCGGAACCTGCTGGCGGGCCACCCGCCTCGACGCAATCCACACCGCCGTAGCCTTTGTAGATCACATCCTCCGGCCACACATCCTCGTAGTGATAGCTCTTGGCCTGCAACGTATCAATAATTGTGGGGATCAAAAATCCCGTTAATGTAAATGTGCTGTCGTGCTTTGGGTCACAGCCAATCTGCAAGACTTTTTTGCCGCGTCGCGCCAGTGCAACTGAAATATTACAACTGGTGGTTGATTTACCAATGCCACCTTTTCCGTATACAGCAAGTTTCACAAATTTGTTCTCCTGAAGCGTGAAAACCTGATGACCCAATCAAGCTGATGGATATGGGTCGTTGCTTAGTCCAACAATGACATTTTGGACATTGTGATGGAGTAGTACACTCCGCATACCACTCCATCACAATGTCATGAGTCAAATCAGCAACACCATGGGTGTGGGAGTATGGAGCAGAATTTCGGAGAAGTTGGATCAGATTAAAGACGATGCGGCGCTCGCCCCTCAGACGCTGCAAACTTCTTCCCAAAATTCACACTCCCCATCCTAAGCCTTGCGTGTCCAGAAAACTGCCTAACCCAGTTCTTTTTTGTTCCCCTTTTCAGAAAATCGGAACAATAGACAAACGTTAGAAGTCTTGCTCTACAGCATTTTTACCTATATAGCTCTAGGGTGGTCGTCAAGCTGATACCGGCCAAAGTCAGGGAAGTGAGCGGACAGAGGGGGAGAGGGCAACAGGAGCACCATTGATTTCTGACCAGTGCTCTCTTTTTTGTAAAAAATCATCAATTTTTCGCGATCGCTGATTCATCCTCAAAACTATTCGTCAAGGTACAACTATCTTGTTAAAAAAGGTGAATTTTTCAAGCCTCTAGCCCTACGGAAAATCAAAACCTGATAGATAAGTTGATGTGGGAGTATGAAGACACATCAACAGCTAGCAAAGAAGTATTAACAATGGCACAAGATCAGAAACCAACAGTTGTAATTACAGGTGCTTCATCGGGCGTTGGCCTATACACCGCAAAGGCGATGGCAAACCGAGGCTGGCATGTTGTGATGGCTTGCCGCGACTTGGAGAAAGCAGAAGCCGCTGCTCAAGCGGTTGGCATCCCCAAAGATAGCTACACAGTTATGCATATCGACCTGGGATCGCTCGATAGCGTCCGCTCTTTTGTCGAGAATTTCCGCGCAAATAAGCGCCCTCTGGATGCGCTGGTCTGCAACGCTGCAATTTATATGCCCCTGCTCAAGGCTCCCCTGCGCAGTCCTGAAGGCTACGAGCTCACCATGGCCACCAACCACCTGGGGCACTTTTTGCTGGCAAACCTAATGCTGGATGACCTGAAGCGTTCCTCCTGGACGGACAAGCGTCTGGTGATCCTGGGTACGGTCACCCACAACCCTGATGAACTGGGCGGCAAGGTTTACCCCCGGCCTGATCTGGGTAACTTTGAAGGCTTTGAAGCTGGCTTCAAAGACCCCATTTCAATGGTGGATGGCAAAGCGTTTGAACCCGTCAAAGCGTACAAAGACAGCAAGGTGTGCAATGTCCTCACGATGCGGGAAATGCACCGACGTTTCCATGATTCTACTGGCATCACCTTTAGTTCCCTCTATCCCGGTTGTGTGGCAGATACACCCCTGTTCCGTAATCACTACAAACTCTTCCAAAAACTCTTCCCCCTCTTCCAGAAGTACATCACGGGTGGCTACGTGACGCAGGAATTGGCCGGGGAACGGGTTGCCCAGGTCACTGCCGACCCCGAATTTAGACAGTCAGGCGCTTACTTTAGCTGGGGCAACCGCCAGAAGAAAAACGGTCAGGCATTTATCCGTCGTGTTTCTCCCCAAGCACGCGACGATGCCAAGGGCGAGCGTATGTGGGACCTGAGCGCCAAGCTAGTGGGTCTGCCCGAACTGGTGGGTTCTGGCCTTGCTGCCAGCAGCCGTTACTAACTTGACGTGACTTCGGAATGCGCTGTACCCCTTGATGTTCTAGGCGCGACGTGCCCAGAACATCAAGGGGTTTAGGGTATTGCGCCAGGCGCAATACC
>FQKF010037849.1_pt1 | contig 12808 bp, 10 predicted proteins | sample 1504521 | NCBI WGS metagenome assembly FQKF01 (sample SAMEA4475357, study PRJEB15587) | soil metagenome | biome: Soil; feature: Field | place: India | collected 2015-03-11 | depth 0 m
CTTCGTGGAGATGTTCGTGGGCGTGGGCGCCTCTCGGGTGCGCGACCTGTTCCGCCAGGCACGGGAGAAGGCGCCTTGCATTATTTTTATCGATGAAATAGACGCCATTGGGCGCGCCCGCGGTCGGGGCGCTATACAGGGCGGCAACGATGAGCGCGAAAACACGCTCAACCAGCTGCTCGTCGAAATGGACGGCTTCCCTACTGACAAGGGCGTCATCCTGATGGCGGCCACTAACCGGCCCGATATCCTCGACCAGGCACTGCTGCGCCCGGGCCGCTTCGACCGCCAGATAGGCATCGGACGCCCCGACATCAAAGGGCGCGAGCAAATCTTCCGGGTGCACCTGAAAAACATCCGCATCGCTCCGGAGGTAAAACCCGAAGCCTTAGCCGAGATGACGCCAGGCTTCGTGGGTGCCGACATTGCCAACGTGTGCAACGAAGCCGCCCTCATCGCCGCCCGACGCAACAAGAGCGCTGTGGATATGGACGACTTCCACTATGCCTTAGACAAAGTCATCGGCGGCCTGGAAAAGAAGAACAAGATCATCAGCCCCGAAGAAAAGCAAATCATCGCTTACCACGAAGCGGGCCACGCCATCTGCGGCTGGTTCCTCGAGCACGCACACCCGCTGGTGAAGGTAACCATCGTGCCGCGCGGGCTGGCGGCCTTAGGCTATGCCCAGTACCTGCCCAAAGAGCAGTACATCACCCGCAAAGAGAAACTGCTCGACGATATCTGCATGACGCTGGGCGGCCGAGCCGCTGAAGCGGTAGTGTTCGGCAAAATCAGTACCGGCGCACAAAGCGACTTAGACTACGTTACACGGCTGGCGTATGAGATGATCATCAACTACGGCATGAACGAGCGCGTGGGCAACGTCTCATATGCCTCCATGCTCAACGACTCCTTCACGCGCCCCTTCTCCGACCAGACAGCCTACCTGATTGACCAAGAGGTAAAACGCACCATTGACGAGCAGTACGAGCGCGCCAAGAGCCTGTTGCGCGAAAAACGCCGCGAGCTCGACTTGGTAGCCCGAGCCTTGCTGGAAAAAGAAGTGCTGCATCGCACAGATTTGGAAAACCTCATTGGCAAGCGGCCCTTTGCCGACCCGACGCCGGGCGAAAGCGCTCCCGTACTGGAAACGCCACCCGTCAGCCGAGATGACGATGAATAGCAACCCGCCTTACCAAAGCTCGGAGCCACAGCGACTCATCGCTTTTAAAGCGGCTCTCCAACGGCAGCGCATGCCTATCTACCGGAAAATTATGCGCTGGCTCTGGAGGCTCACCCTCGGAGGCTTCGCAGCGGCCATACTGTTTCTGGTGGTCATCAGCCTGACGGCCATCCCGTCGTTTCAGGAGCTGGAAAACCCGCGCTCCGCTTTGGCCAGCGAGGTGCTGGCCGCCAACGGCGAGGTGCTGGGCCGGTATTTTGTTGAAAATCGCGTGCCTGTTACTTATGACGAGCTCAGTCCCTATCTGGTGCAGGCGCTCATCGCCACCGAAGACGAGCGCTTCCGCGAGCACAGCGGCATTGATGCGCGCGCGGTGGCCCGCGTGCTGGTACGCACCGTGCTGCTGCGCGACCAGAGCGCCGGCGGCGGCTCTACCATCACTCAGCAGCTAGCCAAAAACCTCTATTCCGACCGCAACTTCGCCGGCATGAGCGGCGTAGAAAAGGCTGTCGCGCTCATCTACCGAAAACTGCGCGAGTGGATCACCGCCGTCAAGCTGGAAAAGCGCTATACCAAAGAGGAAATCATCGCCATGTACCTCAACCAGGTGGACTTTGTCAACAACGCCTACGGCATTCACGCCGCCGCAGAGGTCTATTTTGGCACCATACCCAAAAAACTCAAGATAGAAGAGGCAGCCACGTTGGTAGGCATGTTGCAAAACCCCTCGCGCTACAACCCTAACACCTACCCTGACCGCTGCATCCGGCGCCGCATGGTGGTGCTCTTCCAAATGTGGCAAAACGGCTACCTTACCGAACGTCAGTACGATAGCCTTAAGGTGTTGCCGTTAGACATGAGCCGCTTCAAGCGCGTCTCTTTCTCCGACGATACCGCGCCCTACCTGTGCGCCGAGCTGAAAAAAGACGTGCAGGCCATCTTAGACGCTCCCGAGGCCCGCAAGCCTGACGGCACGGTGTATAACATCTACCGCGACGGCCTGCGCATCTACACTACCATCAACCCCGTCTATCAGCGCCACGCTGAAGCCGCCATGGCCGAACACATGGCCCGGGCCCAACAGCGCTTCTTCCAGGTCTGGAAAGGCCGCGACCCCTGGACCTACAAAGGCCGTGAAACCACGCCCGCTGAAATTGAACTGCGCCAGGAAGAACTGCGCAAACTCGTGCGCACCAGCGAACGCTATCAGCTCCTCTGGCCCAAATACATGGGCGACATCGCCGACCACATCCAGAAGCAATATGGCCTCGACCTCCAGGACACTGACATGACGCGCATGCTGGCCGAAGAAAGGGACGGCAAAACCTTCGCTACCTACATCGCCAAAGGGTGGCTCACACCGCAAAAAGCGGCCCAGTATCGCCAGATTATGAACAGCCGCGACTGGCCGGAGCTAAAAAGGCAGTGGCAGACCTTGCAACGAACGGTCGACCAGCAGTACGCCCAGAAAACGCCCATGAAGGTATTCGACTGGAAAGGCCCGCATTATGAGAAGGACACCCTCATGTCACCTATGGACAGCCTGCGTTACCACCGCATGTTTTTACAGGTAGGCATGCTGGCCATAGAACCCACCACTGGTGCCGTCCGCGCTTGGGTGGGGGGCATCAACTTCAAGTACTTCAAATACGACCACGTACGGTCAATGCGCCAGGTCGGTTCCACGTTCAAGCCCTTCGTTTACGCCACGGCCATTGCTCAGCAGGGGGTAAGCCCCTGCTTCCGGGTGTACGACGAACAGGTTACCATCCCGGCACGTTATCAGGGCTTTACGAATATCATGGATTGGACGCCCAAAAATGCCACAGGCAGCTACTCCGGCAGCCTGCTCACCCTCAAAGAGGCACTGAAAGGCTCCGTCAACTCCGTGAGCGCTTACCTGATGAAGCAATTAGGCAGCCCTGAACCCGTGCGCGGCCTGTTGCACCACATGGGCATTGACTCGTCCAGACGCCGCACGGATGGCGAGTATTACATTCCTAAGCAGCCCTCCATCTGCTTAGGTGCTGCCGACCTCACGGTGTGGGAAATGACCGCCGCCTATGCCACTTTCGCCAACGAGGGCATGTTCGCTCAGCCCTATGTCATTCAGAAAATCGAAGACCGCAACGGTCGCGTTCTATACCGCGCTCACCCGGAGGAAAACCCGGCCCTTCCTGCTAACGTCAATTACGTCATGCTTGACATGCTCAAATACAACGTTAGCGGCGCCCCGGGCATGGGTGACCTCAAGAGCGAAGTGGGCGGCAAGACCGGTACCACCAATAATTACAGCGACGCCTGGTTTATGGGCCTCACGCCCTCCATCGTCGTCGGTACGTGGGTGGGCGGCGAAGACCGCTGGATCCGCTTCCTGTCGCTGTCCGATGGCCAGGGTGCCCGCTTAGCACGACCTATTTTCGTCAGCTTCGTCAAGCGCTTGGAGCAAGATCCCAAGGCGGGCTACGACTACACGAAGCACTTCAAACGCCCGGCCGGTGACCTGGAAATCGAAATTGACTGCTCCAAGTACTTAGAAAACCGCCCGGCTAGCGATGAAGAAGGTTTCGGCACCGATCGCTACCAGGACCTGCCCCTCGACCCTAATCAGGCCATCCGCGCCAAGCCCTCTACACGCCGCTTGGACGACGGTTTTCAATAAAATCTATCAGCCCGACTGACACTCACTATGAACGTTTCTGAGCTCATTCACCGCCGCCGTTCCATCTTCCCCAAATCCTACCTGCCTGAGCGCCTTGTAGAGCGCGAACACCTCGAGCAATTGCTCGAAAACGCCAACTGGGCCCCTACGCACCGCCTGACCGAACCGTGGCGCTTCCACGTCTTTCACACCCCCGAAAGCCGCCAGCAATTGGCCAACTACCTGACCGAACACTACCGCCGTAACACGCCGCCCGAAGCATTTTCGGAAGAAAAAATGCGCAAGATGGCCGAAAACCCGCTCCGCGCCGGCGCCGTCATCGCTATCGTCATGCACCGCGACCCGCAGGAAAGCGTGCCGGAATTCGAGGAAATCGCCGCCGTGGCCATGGCCGTGCAAAACATGTGGCTCACCTGCACCGAATTGGGCCTCGGCTGCTACTGGGGCACCCCCAAAGCGGCCTTAGAAGCCAGTGAATTCCTCGGCCTGCAGCCTAATGAAAGCTGCTTGGGCTTCTTCTATGTAGGCTGGCATAACGCTCCCGACCTGCCGGGCAAACGACACCCCATCGAAGAAAAAGTCGTCTGGCATTGACTCCAACCCTACCGGGCGTTGGCATGGGAACAAATGACCGAACGGAAAAATCGTCTGGAATTGATGCAAACGCCTCAACGGTAGGCCGGGCAAAAAAATAGGCGGCATGCCTTTGCATACCGCCCGAACAAAACCCATTCTATCGTATGAAGCAAAACTGTTCCATGTAACCGCCAAATTTGTTTGGCAGGGCAAATCACCCCCCCGCACAAAGCGGCAGGGCATTCAAATCGCGAAAGAGTATCCTCTTTCGGCTGAAATACAGCACGTTAGAGCGCTTGAGTTGATTGAGCACTGCCGTTACCATCTGGCGGCTGGTGCCGGTGATGTCGGCGATGTCCTGGTGCGTCAGGTTGTGTTTGACCAGCGTTTCGGCGCCTACAGCCTGGCCTTGTTCCGTGCCCATCTGGTGCAGGAATTCCAGAATGCGGCTGCGCGAGTCTTTGAGCACCACATTTTCCAGCTGAGCCTCTGTCTGGCGCAGTCGCTCGCCCAGTAGGTGTAGGAGCGATTGGGCAAAGGCAAAATTGTGGCGCATAAGGTACAGCAACGCGCTGACGTCGAACTCCAATACTTCGGTATCGTTCAACATGGCGTACGCGTAGTCGCGCCGATACCAGTCGCCCATCAAACACGACTCGCCAAAGAGATTGCCCGGCTGCACTACGTATTTCACCACGTCCTTCTTGTCGTTCTGCACCGCAATTTTCACTGCTCCTTTCAATACATAGAAAACCTTCAGAGCGCGCTGCCCGTTCATGTACACCTCGGCGTTTCGCTTGTAGCGAAAAATACGGGCAGATTTCTTGAGAAAAGACAATTCCTCCGGTTTTAATACGGCGAAAAGAGGCATCTTATCGAGCTGAAAAACGGCATTACGTGCATTCATATTCGTCGAAACAGGTGTTTTGTAGAAACAATCCTTCGTGATGACCTGTATTAAACAGACAACTCAGACATGCCAATCCCCTACTCTTAGAGAGAAAAAAAGCGGCTATTGGGTCTTGGGTGCTGATTACCTGGCTGAAAGACAGTATTTTGCACCGTGTTTTTTATTTTCAAATTTTTGAGCCATACCGGGCTGTCGGCGCGCCTGCCCGTTAGAATAGGGCAATCTGAACAGGCTGGAACGCGCTTCTTTAATTATGGAAATGACCTCCGCTCCTCACGCTCATGACCTGGAAATGCTCCGCAGGGGGTGCTCCGACACCCTTCGGCGGCTGTTCGACCGTTATTATCCCGGTCTGGTATCGGCGGCCTTTTCGTATGTGAATGACGTAGAGACCAGCAAAGACATTGCCCAGGAGGTTTTCGCCGACCTGTGGCATCGCCGACAGACGCTGGAGGTAGACCCTGCGCGATTAGCTGCGTACCTTCACCGCTCGGCCGTCAATCGCGCGCTCAACCACCTCAAGGCGCAACGGCGCTACCAGCTGCAAGACGACGACACTTCGTGGCGCGACCTGCCCGACCCCTCTGGGCGTGAATTGGACTGGAAAGCCCACCAGGACGAACTGGAAGAACGCCTCCGGGAAGCCATCGAACAATTGCCCGAAAAATGCCGCATCGTCTTTCTGCTCAGCCGCTTTGAGCGGCTCCCTCATCGAGAAATCGCCCAACAACTCGGCATATCGGTAAAAACCATTGAAAACCAGCTCCTTCGAGCCATGCGCCTGCTGCGCCAGGCCTTAGAGAAACACCGGCATTTGTCTTCTATTGTCCTTTTATGCATAAAAGCCTGGTGGGGCGAATAGGGGAAGCGCTCTGCTCAGTTGTCCTTTTAACAAAACGCTAAGATGTCGCACGCAGAATTACTCACACTCCTTCAGCGGCAGTCCACTGGTGAAATTGCTCCCGAAGAGTTGGAGCGATTGGAGGCCTGTTTGCGCGCATCGCCTCAGTGGGCAGCCGAAGCGGAAGCCTATCGGCAAATCTGGCAAAAGGCAGCGCCACCGACCTGGGCTATTGAGGTGGATTTGGATCGAGAATTTGAACAGTTGATGGCGCGCATCGAAGCTGCCGATAGGGAGGCTGCGGTAGCTTCCCGGAGGCTTCGTCGTCGCTTTACGTGGTGGAAGGTTGCCGCTGCGGCTGCCGTAGCGATGGTTGCCGGCGCTGTGCTGTGGTTTTCGAGTCCGTCGGCGCCCGAGTTGCATGAGGAATATGCTGCTACGGCGCATCGCGAAGTGCGTCTGCCCGATGGTTCGCTGGTGCACCTTCGACAAGGTTCCAAACTGTGCTACGACGCCAGCGCCTATCATCAGCGCGAGCGGCGCGTCCGGTTGGAAGGCGAAGCGGTATTTATCGTAACCCACAATCCGCAAAGGCCCTTTTGGGTAGAAACCTCTGGCGGTGCCTTAGCAGAGGTCATCGGTACGCAATTTGACCTGCGCATGGACAATGAATACACCTCCGTATTGGTGTGTGATGGATTGGTGCGCTTCTGGCCGGAAGGTAGCGGTTTAGGAAAGAAGAGCGTCATCCTTCAGGCGCGCGAGAAAGCCCGCTGGAATACCCGGAGCCAGGCTTTAGAGACTACTCCTGTGCCAAACCTGAACGAGTTGGTTTGGCAAACGCATCAACTTTCGTTTGACGGAGAGCCTCTGGTGAATGTGATTTCAGAGCTGGAAGCCTACTATCACGTGGACATTCAAATCGCATCGCCCGAAATGCGCAATTGCGCTCATGGAGGGTATATCGTTTTAGATGAGACTAGCCTGGATAAGCCTCTCGATCTTCTCTGCAATACCTACGGTTTTCGTCGTGAGAGAAGAGACGATACTCACTATGTTCTTGTTGGCGGCAAATGCCCCCTAAAGTAACCGACCCTGTGTGGGCAAGATAGAGAAGTCCGCATCCTTCAGGCGGTGCTGTTCTGTTATAGCAGCAGGCACTTTCAATCTTACTATAATGGCTCAGTTTATGGGGCGGTATGAGGCTTTCCAAACCAGCGCACCAAGAAGGGATGGCCGAACACCGATAACAGGATAATGCCCACGCCCGCGTAGAAGCCTGGCGACATTTCGCGGTGCTCACCGAAGAACACTCCGGCGAGGATGACCCCGTACACCGGCTCTAAGTTCACCGTCAGGTTAGCGGCGAATGCCGTCAGGTGGCGCATGGCTGTCAGGGTCAGGTAGTAAGGCAGCAGGGTGCACCCCCAGGCCAGCAGGAGCATCCAGAGCCAGTCCCAGGGCTGCGGCTGCAGCGTCAGTTCAGCGCCTGAGAGTGCCACAAAGGGCAGGGCAGCCGTGCATATAATCAGCCCGCCGAGCAGTTCCATAAAGCTCATGGGCCAGGCCGGTGGAGCTTCGGCATCAATCAGGCGTTTGTTGAGCACCGTAAACAGGGCGGCCAGAAAGGCCGCGAGCAGCCCTACAAGAAAACCCGAGCGCATGGTCCAATCGAGATGGCCAATAATGAGGGCCATGCCCGGCAGCACGAACAGCCCCAGCGCCACCTCGTACCAGCGCACGCGCTGGCGCAACAGCAGTGGCTCCAGCAGCGACGAAAAAAACGAGGCCACCGCCATGCTGGCCACCGCCACCGAAGCATTTGACAGCTTGATAGCGCCATAAAAACACAGCCAATGCAGCCCCACTAAAGCCCCTATGCCCAGCATGCGCCCCAGCGTGCGCTGCGACAGCGCCCTTAGCTGTGCTTTGGGCAGAAACCACCACAGCGCGCCGCAACACAACACCACACGCCACCACACCAACGGTAACGCCGACAGGCTGATAAGCTTGCCCAGAATAGCAGTAAACCCCCACAAGAACACGCAAAAGTGAAGGTATAGGTAAGCGCGCAGGCGGTCGTTCATGGCTCAGTCGAAAATTGGGCGGCAAAGGTAGCCGCTCCCGTGCGCCTGAAGGCGACGTACTGGCGCGCCTTTTTAGCGCACGGCGAAGCGTTGCCTCTGCCGTCGGCCAAACGCTCCTACCTTTGCTCGCCTTTTTATGCAAAAACACGTTTCTGCTACACCATGAAATTTGCCACGAAAGTCATCCATGCCGGCATTGAGCCTGACCCCAGCACAGGCGCCATTATGACGCCCGTCTTTCAGACTTCCACCTACGTACAGGCCGCCCCGGGCGAGCACAAGGGCTACGAATACGCGCGCACGCAAAACCCCACGCGCCATACTTTGGAGAAAAACTTAGCCGCCTTAGAAAACGGCACCGACGCCATCTGTTTCGGCTCTGGCCTGGCGGCACAAGATGCCGTCATCAAGCTGCTGAAAACGGGGGATGAAATTCTGTCCGTTAACGATCTCTACGGCGGCTCTTATCGGCAAATGGTGCGCGTCTATGGCGCCTGGGGCCTGAAAAGCCGTTTTATAGACATGACGCAGGCGCACACCGTAGCCGACGCCATTGGCCCCGACACGCGCATGCTCTGGATAGAGACGCCCACCAACCCGATGCTCAACATCGTGGACATCGAGGCCGTGTGCGCCATTGCGCGCCAGCGCGGCATCCTCACCGTTGTGGACAACACCTTTGCCTCGCCGTATCTGCAAAACCCACTCGACCTGGGGGCCGACATCGTGCTGCATTCGGCCACCAAGTATCTGGGCGGCCATTCGGATGTAGTGCACGGCTGCTTGGTAGTACGCGATGCGGCATTGGCCGAACGGCTTCATTTCATCCAAAACGCCTCTGGTGCTGTGCCCGGGCCAATGGACTGTTTCCTCATCCTGCGCGGCATCAAGACGCTGCACCTGCGCGTGCAGCGCGCTTGCGAAAACGCAGAGGCCATCGCCCACTTCCTGCGAAAGCACCCTAAGGTGTCGCGCGTGTATTGGCCGGGCTTTGCCGACCACCTCAACCATGATATTGCTCAGCGGCAGATGCGCCACTTCGGCGCCATGGTGTCGTTTGACCTGACCGACAATACCTTCGAGGCTGCACGCCGGGTGCTGAGCCGCACGCGTTTGTTCTCTTTAGCCGAGTCTTTGGGCGGCGTAGAGTCGCTCATTGGCCACCCGGCCAGCATGACGCACGCCAGCATCCCGCGCGAAGAGCGCCTTAGGGTAGGCCTGACAGACTCGCTCATCCGCCTGAGCGTGGGCGTAGAAGACGTCGAGGATTTAATCGCCGATCTCGACACTGCTTTGTAGTTTTGTCGGCGCTATGAAAGACGGTAAGTATCTGTTCGCGTATCTGTTGCCCCTGAGCGCTGCCATAGCGCTGATGCTGAAAGGGCCATGGGCGTGGACGACGCCCTTTGTCAGTTTCATACTGTTACCTCTGATAGAACTGTGGGCGCCGAAGTCCACCGAAAATGTGCCACCAGAGCAAGAGGAGGCGCGCTCCCGTCGGCGTTTCTTTGATGTGCTGCTGTACCTCAACCTGCCCATTCTCTTTGGCCTAACAGGATGGTATCTGTGGGTTGTGCAGCACGAAATGCTGAGCATATCGGAGCTAGCAGGGCTAACCTTCGGCGCGGGCATCATCGTGGGTGCCATCGGCATCAACGTGGCGCATGAGCTGGGCCACCGTACACGCCCCTACGAGCAAGCCATGGCCCAATGGATGCTGATGACGGCGCTTTATCAGCACTTTTTCATCGAACACAACCGCGGCCACCACAAGTATGTAGCTACCGAGCGCGACCCGGCCACGGCGCGGCGCAACGAATGGCTTTTCGCCTTCTGGCTGCGCTCCATTGTGGGCAGCTGGCGCAGCGCCTGGCATCTGGAAACCGAACGCCTGCGCAGGGCAGGGCTACCCATTTGGAGCCGCCACAACGAAATGCTGCGCTTCATCGGTTGGCAGGTCGCGTGGTTGGCCGCCATAACGCTATTCATCGGCACGAAAGCGCTCTGGGGTGCCATAGCCATTGCCCTTATCGGTGTGTTGTTGTTGGAGACCATTAACTACATCGAACACTACGGCCTACGCCGGCGCATCCTGCCCAACGGACGCCCAGAACCCGTCAGCCCGGCACATTCCTGGAACAGCAACCACGAAATCGGGCGCATCTTCCTCTACGAACTCACTCGCCACAGCGATCATCACTACAAAGCCACGCGCAAATACCAGATCCTGAGGCACATTGACGAAAGCCCACAGCTGCCCTTCGGCTACCCCACCAGCATCCTGTTGGCACTGATACCGCCGCTGTGGTTTCGGCTGATGAACCCGCGCCTGCCCGACACCAACACTACTGCAGAGGCGGCTTAGGAAACAATACCTTCATGCGCAACAACCTTCTTTGGGCGGCAGCCCTGATGGCCCTCGGTGCAGCCGTTTACTTCTTTTCCAATATTGTCAGTTACATCGTCGCAGCAGCGGTGCTGGCCATGCTGGGCCGACCGTTGAAAGACTTCTTCCAGCGTCACATCCGCATTGGACGCTGGCGCATGGGGCCTACATCAGCTGCTCTCCTGACGCTACTGTGCTTCTTCCTGATAGTGATTGGTTTCTTCCTGCTTTTCGTACCTACCATTGTTATCCAGATAAAGCACCTGTCTGCGGTGGACTACACAGCCCTGAGCGAGAGACTGAGAGGCCCTATGACCGAATGGGATACCTGGCTGCATCGCTCCGGTCTGCTGGAGCCCGGGCAGTCGCTAATCAAGCGCATTCAAGAAGGCCTTATCGGCTTTTTTCAGCCCAAATTGCTGGGCGACTGGATAAGCGGTTTTCTGTCGGCAGCCAGTAGCATCGCATTAGCCGTGCTTTCGGTATCGTTTATCCTGTTCTTTTTCCTCAAGGAGGAAGACTTGCTCACCGGCACCATCTACATTTTTATGCCAGCCCGTTGGAAACGCAAATCGCTGCATGCCTTAGGAGAGGCAGGCACCGTGTTGACGCGCTATTTGCGCGGCTTAGCCTTGCAAACGCTGTCGTTTATGGCCATTGCTTCGGCAGCTCTATGGCTGTTTGGCGTGCCTAATGCCCTGTTGCTGGGCATACTGGGAGGGCTTTTTAATATCATACCCTATTTAGGCCCGCTTATTGGCATTGCTGTGGGCTGTTTTTTCACCCTCATCTATTTCATTGAGGCGGACTTTGGCGTTATTGGGCTGAACCTGCTCAAAGTGGTCGCTGCATTTGGCTTCACTCAATTGTTAGACAACGTCCTGCTCTATCCCTACATCACTTCGACCAGCGTGCGCGCCCATCCGCTGGAGGTCTTTCTGGTCGTACTGGTCGCTGCTCAATTGGGCGGGCCTGTCGGCATGATCATAGGCGTGCCGCTCTACACGGTGGCCCGAGCCATTATTGGCGTATTCTTCAGCGAGTTCCGCATTGTGCAGCGCTGGACGGGGCAGGGCGAAACAATGCCGAGAGAACGTACAGAAAAAAAAGAGGGCCCGCCAGCGGCATCTCCTCCGGAAGGATAGGACCGGTGAAACGAATGCTTCGCCGGCGCTGAGGAAAATCTGACCTTGCCTGGATGCAAGGTGTGCTATCCTATTGAGGCGGTTGTGGATTTTTTGCGCCGTGAAATGCCGGGCCTGATGGCTGTCTATCTCTTCGACAATCGGGCCAATGACACGGCCTATGCTTACGGTGACTCCGACACCGATTTTTTACGACATTGCAACTTACGCAGCAGTGCCGCCCATTGAACAAAAACGCGCCGGGCCCTCCAACAACTTCAGGTGTTGCGCACGCGCGAACATTCCTTCCGCCCTACCTTTGCCGCCTCAAAAGCGCGCCTTCGGAAAGGGCGCCTCATTTCGCTATGTACCGAACCCATACGTGCAACGACCTGCGCCTCAGCGACGTCGGCCAGACGGTAACCCTGGCCGGCTGGGTAGCTGCCAGCCGCGACCTCGGAGGCCTCACCTTTATTGACCTGCGCGACCGCTACGGCATCACGCAATTGGTCTTTGACATGGACGACAATGCCGACTTGTGCGAACGCGCTCGCCGACTGGGGCGCGAATACGTCATACAGGCCACTGGCGTCGTGCGTGAACGCGCCAGCAAAAACCCTAACCGCGACACAGGCGATATTGAAATCCGGGTAACAGAGCTGAGCGTGCTCAATCCGGCCAAAACGCCGCCGTTCACCATCGTGGACGACACCGACGGCGGCGACGACCTACGCATGAAATACCGGTACTTAGACCTGCGCCGCCCCGGCGTGCAGAAGAACATCCTCTTCCGCTCGCGCCTCAGTTTAGAAACGCGCAACTACCTGGCGGCTCTGGGCTTTGCCGAAATTGAAACGCCGTTCCTCATCAAGTCCACCCCGGAAGGAGCGCGCGACTTCGTGGTGCCCTCGCGCATGAACCGCGGGCAGTTTTATGCCCTGCCGCAGTCTCCTCAGACATTCAAGCAAATTCTGATGGTGGCCGGCTACGACCGCTACTTTCAAATTGTGCGCTGCTTCCGCGACGAGGACCTGCGCGC
>FQKF010192380.1_pt1 | contig 12805 bp, 13 predicted proteins | sample 1504521 | NCBI WGS metagenome assembly FQKF01 (sample SAMEA4475357, study PRJEB15587) | soil metagenome | biome: Soil; feature: Field | place: India | collected 2015-03-11 | depth 0 m
TATTCAGGCTGCAAACGGTATTTACAGCACTGAAGACAGAATGCAAATTCAGGTTGAAGTTTCACAGCTTATCGATGAAATCGACAGAATAGCTTCACATGCTCAGTTTAACGGTATGAATATGCTTACCGGTAGATTTGCAACACCTATTCAGGGTAACCAGCCTACAGCAAGCATATGGTTCCATGTTGGTGCCAATATGGATCAGAGAATGCAGGCTTACATCAACACAATGACATCAGAGGCTTTGGGTGTAAGAGATGTTTCAAGCAAAGAAATTTTAAGTTTGAGTACTCCAGACAAGGCTAATATGGCTATAGGAATAATTGACAAAGCCCTTGAAAGAGTATCAAAACAGAGAGCAGATCTTGGTGCATATCAAAACAGACTTGAAAAAGTCACTGTTGGACTTTTGATTGGTTATGAAAATATGCAGGCTGCAGAGTCCAGAATAAGAGACACAGATATGGCTGAACAAATGAGCCACTTTGTGAGAACACAGATTCTCACTCAGTCAGCCACAGCTATGCTAGCACAGGCAAATCAGAAGCCTCAGTTAATGTTACAACTTTTAAGGTAATGTTATGATGAGGGCTTCTGGACGTTAGGGATAGGCAAGATTTTGTGTTAATAAATGAGGCTGTCTTTTTTGGCAGCCTCAATAATTGTTTTTATAGGTAATAGGCAACGTGGTTTTCACCCTTCCTTGAAGAACTGCATATTCTGGAAGAGAGTGCAGTTATCAGGACCCCTGCAGTTTAGAAAGTTATCCACAAGGATGTTTCAAAAAAAACAAGGAGGGTGGCTATGATAGTTAACCACAATATCTCTTCCGTATTTTCCAATAGACAGCTTAAAATAAACGATATGAAGCTGTCTGGAGACATTGAAAAGTTGTCTTCTGGCTTGAGAATCAACAAAGCTGGAGATGATGCTTCTGGTCTTGCTGTATCAGAAAAGATGAGAGCTCAGATTTCAGGTTTACATCAGGCGATGAGAAACACTGAAGATGCTATCTCTTTCTTACAGACAGCAGAAGGTTATCTTGAAGAAACTACAAATATTCTCCAGAGAATAAGGGAGCTTTCTGTACAGGCAGGAAATGGGATATACAGTGATCAGGATAGAATGCTTATAAACATTGAGTTATCTCAACTCGTATCAGAAGTTGACAGAATTGCAAAGCATTCACATTACAATGGTATGACAATTCTTACTGGTAGGTTCCAGGCTCCTGAAACAGTAACAGCTTCAGGTGCAGCAGGTCCAAACCAGCAAACAGCCGGTCTCTGGTTCCATATTGGTCCAAATATGGATCAGAGAGTTCAGGTTTTTGTTGGAAATATGGATGCACAGGCTTTAGGTCTTGTTAACCAGGATGGTAACAAGATGATAAGTGCAAGTAATATGGATAGTGCAAACAGATCTATTGGTGTTGTTGATAAGGCACTTGAGGTTGTTGTAAAACAGAGAGCAGATCTTGGTTCTTACCAGAATAGATTTGAAAAACTCTATAAAGGACTCTATGTTGCATACGAAAATACAATGGCAGCAGAGTCAAGAATCAGAGATACAGATATGGCTCAGCAAATGAGTGAATATGTGAAGAACCAGATTTTAGCACAATCCAATGTTTCAATGTTAGCTCAGGCAAATTTAAAGCCCCAGCTTGTGCTGAGGCTTCTTGGTTAGTTAGGGATAGGCGTTCCCTAACCTTCAGGTAAAAGGTGTTGTATAACTGCGGGGGTTCCTGATTATTAATCCACATTATTACTATCGACCTTAACTATTTTTGCTTTAGAATTTTTTTGAAAAATTTTTAAAAATTTTTCAGGTTGATGATCATAAAAGGACTTCGGAAGATATTATCTTCCGAAGTTTTTTTATTGAAAAGTAAAATTTAGAAATATTTTTGAAATAAAAATTATTTTAAGTAATTTGTCATATAGAGAACTATATTTGCCTTTGAATCATAAGCTGACAAAATTATTTCATAATTTCCCTGTGGAAGGTATAAAGAAAGTTGATCACTCATTAACCTTGTCTCATTAAGAAGTTCAACTCCCTTATATCCACCACCTACAAGACGGATAGAAAATTTACCAGAACTTTTTGTTGAGTATGCAGAGAAGCCATATTCTTTTGGCTCTTTTATTTCAAATTTTGCGACGGTGAGATTGTTTATTTTCAGATTATTAAGATTTGTTTTGAATATTTCTATATATCCTTCTGGTGGATTGTATATTTTTCCGCTATCTATTGCTAAAATTCTATTTAAGTATTCTTTATCTATTTCAATTATGTTTGTATAAAAATATATTGAAGCACCATTTATCTCAAAGTCTATATTAAAAGTATATTCTCCGGGTAGCATAATAAGAGCTATCTGGGCATTTCCATAGTCACCTTCAAGTAAAGTTAATTCATTGGTAAAAAGTCCAATAAACCTATCTTTTGTCTTTAATTTTACTTTTTTTTCTCCATTAAAGTTTGGGGCAATAAAAAATTGATATATCAAAGGTTTATCAACTGTAAGAGAGAATTCCATTTTTTCATTTTCCTTTTTTGTGATAACTTTGTATTGTTTAAAACCCTGTGGAGGTTCTGGTGTTAATGTAGTTTCAAGAACTTTTATACTTTCTTTAACCAGAAATATTAGCAGGATTATTCCTATTACAAATCCAGTTATAAAAATAATTTTGTTTTGTTTAACCATTTAATCTTCTCCATTTAATTTAATATTGAATCTATATTTATTTATTCCACAGATAGCAATAGCCATTGCATCTATTACATCATCTGGTCCTGGCAATTCTTTTAACTTAAGAATCATCTGAACGGATTTTTCAATTTGCTTTTTATTTGCTTTTCCATAACCTGTTAAAGCCATTTTTATCTGTAATGGAGATAACTCAATATATTTCAACTTAAAAATTGCTGCAGTAAGTTTTATAACACCTCTTACTTCACTTATTGTAGATGCTGTCTTAACATTCTTTGAAAAAAATAATGTTTCTGTTACTATTAATTCTGGATTAAATTTTTCTACCAGAGCCTTTAAATCGTTGAAAATATCATAAAGCCTTTCTTCATTCAAGAGATTCTTTTTTGTTGAAATAAGACCTGATGAAACAATTTCGCAATCGTTGATTACAGCATATCCCATTCTTTCTATCCCGGGGTCAATTCCGAGCGCTATCATATTTCCTCGATCTTTAATGTAGTTTTAACTATCCATTCAGCAACAAGATCTTTTTTACCTTCAAACTCTCCAATCTTTAATCCGCTTTTATTGTAAATAACAACTTTGTTTTCTTTATTACCCATAGGATTAAAATCACTCTCTATCATATTTAAAACTATGTAATCAAGTTCCTTTTGTTTGAGTTTGAGAAGGGCATTTTGTTCTCCATTTTTTGTTTCAAGAGCAAAGCCAACGAACAATTTATTCTTAAAATTTTCTCTCAAAGATTTTAAAATATCTGGATTTTCAATTAATTCGATTGATAAACTATCACTTTTTTTTATTTTATTTTCTGAATAGTTTTTTACTTTAAAATCAACAGGGGCAGAAGCCATATATAAGCCATCATAATCTTTGAGATTATTTTTTATAGCATTAAGCATATCTATTGTGGATTCTATTTTTATACCACTTATATGGGGAGGGATATTTATTTCTGTTTTACCATAAATTAATAATACATCTGCACCCATCTTGTAAAGATATTTTGCTATTTCTATTCCCATTCTTCCAGAGGAAAAATTGGATATAAATCGGACAGGATCAATCTTTTCTATTGTACTACCCGTTGTGACTATAAATTTTTTGGCTTTAAGAGGCTCATTTACATCTCTTGTGATAATCCCGATTATCTTTTCTTCAGATGGCAATCTTCCCTTGCCACTATATCCACAAGCTAAATCTCCACATTCTGGTTCTACAACCAACACACCATATTCTTTGAGTCTTTTTATATTATCACTTGTAATTCTTGAATCATACATTTTTACATTCATTGCAGGAAAGACAATCTTTTTTTTGGTGCATGCAAGAAAAGTTGTAGTAAGAAGGTTATCAGCAATGCCGTTTGCTATCTTTGCAAGGGTATTGGCTGTAAGTGGGGCTATCACAAAGACATCTGCCCAATCTCCTAATTCTATATGTGCCAAAGGCTCTTCAATTGAAAAATCATCAATATAAACTTCATTTCCAGAGGCAACCTTAAAGATAATTGGATTAATTAGTTTTCTGGCATTTGGGGTCATTATTACCCTGACAATATGACCTTCCTTTTTTAATTTTCTTATAATCGATGGTATTTTGTAGATTGAAATTCCAGATGTTATTCCAAAAACTATTTTCATATCAGGCTCTACTTTTAACCTTTTTCCATTTAATTAAGACAAAATATTTTTGATCTTTTACTATAATGCTATATATTTCTCCATTTTTATCAACCCAGTAGCCAGATTGTTGATAGAGAGAAGAAATTTGTGGAGCATAATATATTGCTTCTTTTTCTGCAGAACCAGATAAATCTACAAATCTGAATTTCACTCCTTTTGCTTTTTCATCATATGAGTAGAGGACGGCAACGTCATCGTATGTAACTTCAAGGACATCTTCAAAATAACGTTTTGATTTGAATAGATTTTTAATTATTGCATTTCTTAAAATACTGTATATATCTACTGAATTATAAAATGTAGAAGGAGTGTCTATTTTTTTACCGTCTTTCATTACAAGATAACTTTGTGATGTTATTATAAGTCTTTCATTGTTCTTGAGATTATGGACTCCCGAAATAAGGCTTATATAAACTTCGTTGTTTATCGTATTTGTTTTTGAAATATATTTTGTGTCAAATTCAAATGTCAATTCTCCCGCAATAGAATATCTTTTAATATCATAGTCTTTATAATCATTTTCATATTTAACAGAATAGACATAGAGGTTGTTGAATAGATCTATATCTATTTTTTCTGGAATATTCATAGGTTGAGAATTAAGTCCATTTTCTCCTATCAAATATATAAATTTGCCATTTGGTGTAAATTTAAAAATGTATGAATTTCCAATATTTGAAACTGAATTTTTATTGGATACTGTGGCAAGGACATATATTTCACCAAATTTATTCAATTTTACTGAAATTGGAGTATCAAATTCATATCCTTCACCTTTGTTTGAAATAATCATAATATTGGTGTCATTTTCAGCAATAGGGAAAATTGAGACTCGCTTGTTATAATAATCAGCAATATAAATCTTATTTCTGTAAAGTTGTATGCTTTTTGGGACATCAATATAATCATTCAAAATTAAAGATTGATTGGAATAAATTTCCTTGATTTCTCCAAGATTTGACCCAATTTCGTTATAGTTTGTTCCGAGAGGTGCATAGAAAACTACATCAAATTTCATAAAATTGGGTTTTCCCGAACAACTGTATAAGATTATTAATAATAATATAACCGAAATTTTTTTCATAAATTACCTCAAAGTTTTTCGTAAAATTCCTTTGCTATTTTTGTTAATATATCAACTCCTCTTAAAATATCTTCATCTTTTGCGGCAAATGATATTCTGAAGTTTGTATTTCTTTCAGAAAATACATTGCCGGGAATTATTAAAACGTTATTTTTAATGGCTGTTTCAACAAAAGTTGAGACATCACCCTTTTTTAATGCCGGAAATATATAGAAAGCTCCACCCGGTTTGACAATATCAAAAGAATCTTTTATGCCATTATAGATTAAATCTCTCTTTTTTTTGTATGCTTCTTTAAAATTAGTAGTGTCATATTCAAGTGCCTTTACTGCTGCATACTGAAATGGAGCTGGGGCACATACAAAAGAGTACTGCTGTAGTTTTATCATTTGAGCTATTAATTCATTGGGGCCTAAAGCATAACCAAGTCTCCAGCCAGTCATTGCATAAGTCTTTGAAAATCCTCCAAGTATTAATACATTATCGTAAATTTTTGCAGGGCTGAAAAATTCCGTGTCATACACAAAACCATCATAAATCTCATCAGAAATTAGCAAAATATTGTTTTCTTTTGCTATTCTGACGACAGTCTCAATATCTTTTTGAGAATAAACATAACCGGTTGGGTTACATGGATTGTTTAAAATTATTGCTTTTGTTTTTTTTGTAATTGCTTTTCTTAATTTTTCTTCACTTATTGAGAAATCGGGATAGGTGTCAACAATCACCGGAACTCCATCTATAAGATTAGTAAGGTGCTTATACATTACGAAATATGGATCAAAAAATACAATTTCATCGCCCGGATCTACTATTGACATCAAAGCAAGCATAAGTCCACCAGAAACTCCAGAAGTTATTATAACTTCATTTGGAGCATATTTTTTACCTTTTGTTTTGTATACATATTCGAGAACCTTTTCTCTTAAAGCATCAATTCCCTGTGTGACTGTATATCTATTAAAGCCATCTTTTATAGCTTTTATGGCAACCTCTTTTAATTCCTCAGGGACATCAAAATCTGGCTGTCCAATACTGAAATTTACCGGGTTTTGCATTTTTGCTGCAAGCTCAAAAACTTTTCTTATACCTGAAGAATCAACTTTAAGACTTCTTTTTGAAATCATAATTAACCCCTTCTTTATGCTTTAGATATTAATTTTATTCTATATTCTTAATAAAATCAACTTTTTATAATTAATAAACTTACTCAAGATATTAAAAGAATTGACCGAATAAAATTTTAAAATATTTGCTTTAAAATCTTGAGTTTGTTTAAAGTTAATATTATAATGAAAGGGATATAAAATGAGAAAAGTGTCCTTAAAAACTTAAAATTAACCTTTTCAGGAGGTAGAAATGGCAAAGGAGCTTATTAAAAAGCCTGTTTTTAAATCAAGAGCCGAAATGTATAAAAAGCCAAAGTGGGAAAAATTTAAGGATAGCTATAAAGAATTTACAACAAACATAAAAAGAAATTTTCAGAAATTTTTAAATAAAATTCATGAAAAAGGTTCTCAGAAATTAACCTTGATGATAGTACCTCATTCTGAGAAGAGGATTATTAATATTCAGATTTCAAATTATATAATGTTTTTCTTTTCTGTTATGCTTATAGTTGTAGTAATTTCCTCTGTATTATCGATTTCTGATAATCAGGCTAATAGAAGAAAATTAATATTTCTTGAAACTGAAGCAAAGAATAATAAAGAGCTTATTTTAGAATATAAGAAAGCTATAGAAGGATTTTCGAGACGTTTTACATCTTTTAAAGTTGATGTGAGTAAAGTCTTGAAGAAAGAAGAAGATACAAGAATTGAGAAAAAACTTGTAGAAATCGGCGATGAAAAATTAAAAGGTTTACCTAAAGAATTAAGTGAACTTGAAAAACTTAAGAAGGAACTACTTACACTTGAAAATGATATTTATAGAGTAGGGGTTTTTAAGAGCTCTTATGAAAGGCTCCTTAAAGAAATACCATCTTTATATCCTCTTCCTATGAAAGCATATATTTCATCATATTTTGGTTATAGAAGAGACCCTGTTTATACATGGACAAGAGAAATGCATTCAGGGCTTGATATGGTTGTGGTACCTGGTACTCCGATACTTGCAGCAGCAAATGGGGTTGTGAAATATGCTGGCTGGATGGGTGGATATGGTTGGATGGTTGAAATAGAGCATAAATATGGTTTTTCGACAAGATATGCCCATATGATGGGATTTAATAGTGGTATTTATGTAGGTGCTACTGTTAATAGAGGACAGGTTATTGGTTATGTTGGATCTACTGGAAAGTCAACAGGATATCATTTGCATTATGAAGTTAGAGTTGGTGGGCAACCTATAGACCCATTACCGTTTACTCAAATGATGCAATAAAAAATATTCAAAAATTGCGGGGGATAATGTGGCAGAAGTTAGCAATCAGAATGCTTTAGTTGATGAAAAATCAAGTAGTCAGGGAGATTTGCTTTCTAATAGTGTTATTGGTATTAAGAACTCCTTCAGTGGTGAATTCAGGGCCGATGGGCTTTTAAGAATTGATGGAGATTTTAAAGGGACTATAAGGAGCTCTGGAACGGTCCTCGTTGGAGAAAAGGGAAGGATTGTTGGTGATATTTATGCAAGATATGCAAGGATTGGTGGAAAGGTTAAGGGTAGCGTTTATTGCACTGAAAGGGTTGATATCTTGTCTACCGGTAAGATAATAGGGAATCTCTGGACAAGAAAGATAAAGGCAGAAGAGGGTATGGTATTCACTGGAGAAGCAAAAATCCTTGATAAGAAAGATATAGATGAGATTTTTCATCAGAATGTTATAAATGCTCCATCTATGTCTAAGGAATTTGAGTTTTAGTTGGCTTATAATATTTAGGAGAAAATATGTCTGATGCTTCGAGAGTGCTTGTTGGGAAAATAGAGAACGGCTATATAATTAAAGTTATTGGCAAAGGTACGATGGACTATTGCTCTGATCTTTTTATGTATTTAAGTGAGAAAATAGAAACAGAAAGTGTTGATGATATATATTTTGACCTTTCTTCATCAACCTATCTTGATAGTTCCTTTATAGGAGTCATTATATCAGTTCAGAAAAAATTAAAGAAAAAGTATAGAGAATCTGATGTTATTATTTTAAATCCTTCTGATAAAGTTAAAGATATTCTTGAAAATATGGGACTTCTTGAGGTGATTCCACTTCAGGAAGAGAATAAATTCAAAAATATCAATCTCAATGAAGAAATTCAGAAAAAACTTGAAAAGAACTATGAAAGTATAAAATTACTTCTTGAATCCCATCAGAATCTTATGGAGTTAAGTTCAGAAAATAGAAAGAGATTTGCCCTTGTTGAAGAACTTTTAAAGAAAGAACTTGAAAGGAATAAAAATGACTGAAATTCATCCTACAGCCATTCTTGGAGAAAATGTAAAACTTGGAGAAAATGTAAGGATTAAACCTTACACTGTAATAAATGGTAATGTTGAGATAGGTGATGGATGTGAAATAGGCCCACTTGTTCATATTACTGGCTGGGTTAAGATAGGCCAGAATGTTAAAGTTCATTCTTTTGCAGCCATTGGTGAACCACCTCAGGATTATTCCTTCAATGGAGAAGATGGCTTGATTGAAATTGGATCAAACTCCGTATTGAGAGAAGGGGTTACTGTCCACACTCCAGTTAATGGTGCTTCTGGAGAGAAAACTATAGTTGGTGAATCTTGCTTTCTTATGGCAAATAGCCATGTTGCTCACAATGCTAAACTTGGTAAAAATGTTGTTCTTGCGAATGGGTGTTTACTTGCTGGTTATGTCATTGTAGAAGACTATGTGTTTTTGTCTGGAAATGTTGCAGTACATCAGCATTGCAGAGTAGGAGAGTATTCTATAGCAGGTGGATTAACGAAGATAACGCAGGATGTCCCACCTTATTCAATGGCTGAAGGCGATCCAGCCAAACATTATGGGATAAATTCCATTGGACTTAAGAGAAGAAATATCGAGGTTGAAGATAGAAATATTATTAAAGAAGCATATAAAATATTTTATGACAGATCAAGGACAAGAACAGAATCTTTAAAAATTCTTGAAGAGACATTCCCGTCAAATAAGTATGTAAAACGCATTGTAGAGTTCATTAAATCTTCAAAAAGAGGTATCATTGATTCGCACTATGAGTAAAAAACTTTTTTTTTCTGCGGGGGAGATTTCTGGTGATATTCATGCTGCAAATCTTATGACAGCATTAAGGAAGCTTGATTCTTCAATTGAGTTTTTTGGCAATGGTGGAAGTAAAATGATTGAAGCTGGACTTAAGCCAGTATCAAAAGAAAATGTCACTTACAGTACTGTAGGACTCACCGATTCTTTAAGATTTATTAATATTCAGAAAGAAATATGGAAAAATACAGTTTCATTTCTTGAAAAGAATAAAGTTGATGCCGTTATTCTTGTTGATCATCAGGGTTTTAATATTCCTCTGGCATCTTTCTGTAAAAAAATGTCAATACCTGTGTATTATTATTTTCCACCACATGTTTCTATATGGGGCAAATGGAATGCACCAAAACTTTCAAAAATAGTTAATGGGCTTTTCATACCTTATTATGATGATTTCCTTGTTTATTCAAAATATACAGGTAAGGCGTATTATTTTGGACATCCATTAGTTGAAAATATTTCAAATTTTAAACTTGAAGGTGATTTTTTTGATAGATATGGAATTGATAGAAAAACAAATATAGTTGGGATTTTTCCGGGAAGTAGATTTCAGGAAATTGAAACATTAATGCCAGTAATGCTTAAGGCGGCAAAACTTTTATCTCAAAAGTATGAACTTACTTTTTTAGTTTCAGTTGCTCATAAAGATTTTAAAATCTTGATAGAAAATTATGTAAAAGAATCAAACATAAGAAACATAAAAGTTTTAGACAATATGGCTTATTCTATAATGAGTGTTTCAAAATTTATTATAGCTTCATCAGGTACAACTACACTTGAAAGTGTTTTATTTGAAAAGCCTGTTATAATATGTTATAAAATTTCTCCACTTTCTTTTTTTATTGGAAAATTACTTGTAAAAGAAAAAATGATAGGACTTCCCAACATAATAATGAAGGAAAAATTTTTGCCAGAACTTTTACAAAAGGATTGTAATGAAAACAGAATTTTTGAAGAGAGTGTTAATTTTTTAGAAGATAGAAATAAAGAAAATTTTCTTGAAAAAGTAAAAATTATTAAAGAAAAACTTGGTAAGCCTCCAATAGTAGAAAAAGTCGCACAACATATATTAAGAGAATTGTATGGGTAGAATACTTGCTATAGACTATGGAGAAAAAAATATAGGTCTTGCAATAACTGATGAATTACAGATAATAGCTTCCCCTCTTGATGTATTAAAAAATGATGATAAATTTCTCGAAAATTTAAAAAAACTTAAGGATTATTATAAATTTGATACAATTGTTATTGGCTATCCAGAAACACCAACTCCAAGAAAGTCTCAGGAGATAATAAAAGAATTCGGAGAAAAAATTAAAAATTTTCTTTCTATTGAAATCATTTACTATAATGAAGCATTTACAACCGTTTATGCAAGGAATTTTTTATCCTCTTTGGGTCAAAAAGAAAAAAAAATAAAAAAAATAGTGGATAAAATTGCTGCTCAAAAGATACTTGAAGATTATCTGAAAAATAAACCACAGAAAGGTGTGTAATTTTTTCCACACTTTGTAAAAACTAATCTTTTATGTAAATCTATTTTTTTGTCATTCAAAAAAATAAAAATTTTTTAATTTGGCATACTTTTTGCTAAATATTCTTTGAGGTTTTTATGAGGAAACAGAATACAATAAGTAAAGAGATATATTTTGAAGGTGTTGGTCTTCACAGTGGCGACAAGGTGAGGCTTACACTGAAACCTGCTCCAGTAAACACGGGGATTGTTTTCATTTATAATGACGGGAAGGTAAAAGAATTTTTACCTCTTTCAGTTGATTATGTTACAGATACGAAAAATAATATTACGTTGAGCAATGGGCGTGCTCTTATTAAAACAATTGAGCATCTTACTTCTGCTTTGTTTGCAATGAAGGTCGATAATTGTCTGATTGAGGTAAGCGGGAAAGAGATTCCAGTGATGGATGGAAGTTCAAGAGTTTTTGTGGAAGGTATAATGGAAGTAGGTGTAATAGAGCAGGATGAATATAAGCCAGAGTTTGTTGTTATAAGTCCTATATGGGTGAGAAATGAAGATAAATTTATAGTTCTTTTGCCATACAATGGACTTAAAGTTAATTATACGATTTCATTTCCGAATTCTCCTATAGGCACACAAAACTATACATTTGAATTTTCAACAGAGAGTTATATCGATGAAATTTCAAAGGCTCGAACCTTTGGTTTCATTGAAGATATAGATAACTATACGAAGCAAGGGCTTATTCTTGGAGCTAATTTTGAAAATGTTCATGTGTTTAGCAAGAAAGAGAATAAATGTATTAATGGGTCTCGTTATGATGATGAGCCGGTGAGACATAAGGTTCTTGATATTCTTGGAGCTCTTGCGTTGTTACCTTTTGATCTGAAAGGATATATTATATCTTACAAAGGTGGACATCAGATAGATGTAATGTTTGCAAGAAAGGTTATAGAATACTATAACTCTGATTTTAAAGAAGTTAAGACAGCGGATAGAAAAAGTGCGAGAACTTTTCTTTTCGACTTTCTTGATAACAATATTCAGTAGGAAAACTCCTTCTCTATAAAAATCATCCTCAACCGTTTCCCCGACCTACCCCCTATCAGGTCGGGGAAAATTTTTTTATAATAAAAATTTCATTTTTTTTAAATTTTTAAGTAAAATAAATATGAAGAGGATGGAGGTGCTTTATGTATAGAATGTTATTTCTGTTAACGTTAACGATATTTTCTTTTTATAGCTGCGATGTAGCAGTTAGTGGTTCGGGAGGAGGTGGAGGTGGTGTAGGAGTAGTTGAGAGAGAGCTTCCTTCTACAAACAACGATTCTTACACACCGGGTACAGGTTATAATCTTATCTGGAGTGATGAGTTCAACGATAATGCTATCGATTTGAGTAAGTGGAGTTATGAGACGAAGGCTACTGGATGGAGTCAGAGCTGGAATAATGAGCTACAAAATTATACTGATAATGGGACAGGTGGGCCTAATGCATTTATAACTAACGGTATGCTTGTGATAAAGGCTATAAAAGTTAACAATTCAAATACTTATGATTCTTATACTTCAGCAAGAATGGTTACGAAAGGTAAATTTTCTTTTCAGTACGG
>FQKF010005286.1_pt1 | contig 12794 bp, 10 predicted proteins | sample 1504521 | NCBI WGS metagenome assembly FQKF01 (sample SAMEA4475357, study PRJEB15587) | soil metagenome | biome: Soil; feature: Field | place: India | collected 2015-03-11 | depth 0 m
ATCCACTTAAAAAAAGTTATTGGACAGCCTTATCATAAAACCACCAATAATTAATAGAATAACAAAAAGATTTAACTTATCTTTGCCCCTGAAGGCACGTCTCTTTCTACAGTCAAAACAGATAAAACAGATTTATCTTCGTTTGAAGCTGCAAGAAGCATCCCTTCTGAAGTCTCTCCCATAAGTTTTGCCGGTTCAAGATTGTTAAGTATTATTATCTTCTTACCCACCAATTCTTCAGGATTATAGAATTGTTTAATACCAGCTACAATCTGTTTTTCTATCTCCCCTACTCTTATCTTAAGTTTCAGAAGTTTATTTGATTTTTCGACTGGCACAACTTCAAGCACTTCAGCAACCCTTATATCAATCTTCTTAAAATCTTCAATTGTTATATATTCCATCTTGCTATCCTCTTTTTTGACTTTTGATTTATCATAAAGTTTTTTAAGCTGCTTTTCTATAACATCGTCTTCATACTTCACAAAAAGGATCTCTATATTACCAAGTTTCTGTCCAACTTTCACCCTCTTTTGAGAAAGTAAATCCCATCTTTCCGCCTTGATTTCTGTCTCTTCACCAAGCATTCTCCACAATTTTTCAGCACTTTCTGGAATGATAGGATAAGAAGCAACGGCAAGAAATCTGAGCAAGTTAAGACAGGTATTCATTACAGTTTTAAGCCTTGTCTCATCTTTTAATGTCCATGGTTTTGTCTCATCAAAATATTTGTTTCCAATTCTTGCTATGTCCATCATCAACTTTGATGCTTCACGAACAGAAAAATTTTGATAGGCTTTCTTTAATTCATTTATTTTATTTTCAATTTCTTTAAATAGATTTAGTTCCATTTCTTCATATTTTGCCTCTGGAACAACACCATCAAATCTTTTATTCACAAAGGTAAAGACTCTATTTGCAAAGTTTCCATAAATATTGGCAAGCTCTTCATTATTCTTAAGTTGAAAAGCCTTCCATGAAAAATCTGCATCTTTTGTCTCTGGTGCATTAGAAGCAAGAAAATATCTTAAAGGATCAGGTGGAAATTCACTTAAATATTCATCTACCCACAAAGCCCAATTTTGTGAGGTTGAAAATTTTTCTCCCTCAAGTGTAAGATATTCATTAGCTGGAATATCAAATGGAAGAACATAACTTTCTTTCTGTCCCATTAACATTGCAGGCCATATAACTGCATGAAAAGGTATATTATCCTTCCCTATAAAATGTATGAGCTTAGTTTCATTATCAAGCCAGTATTCTTTCCATTTATCTGGACTACCTATCTTTTTACTCCATTCTATGGTAGAAGAAATATAGCCTATAGGAGCATCAAACCAGACATAAAGAACCTTTCCTTTTGCTTCTTCAAGTGGAACAGGCACACCCCAATCAATATCCCTTGTTATTGCTCTTTCCTTCAAACCCTCTTTCTTAATCCAGCCAAGGACAAAATTTCTTACATTTTCCTTCCAGTGGGTATTTGAAGTTATCCATTTAACCAGTTTATCTTCAAAATCCTGCAATTTAAGATACCAGTGGGTTGTCTCTCTGATAACTGGCTTCTCACCAGTAAGAACACTTCTTGGTTCAATAAGCTCAAGTGGATTAAGTAATTTTCCACATTTATCACACTGGTCACCCCTTGCCTTTTCGTATCCACAATATGGACATTTACCCTCTATATATCTGTCAGGTAAAAATCTATTTGCCTTTTCGTCAAAATATTGTTTCTCTGTTTTCTTAGAAATATAACCACCTTCATAAAGATCAAGAAAAAACTTTTGAGAAAGTTCATAATGGTCTTTTCTTGCTGTCCCTGAGAAATTATCAAATTCTATCCGCATCTTTTTAAAACTTTCATACATAATATTGTGGTATTTTTCAACAATCTCTTTTGGAGAAACCTTTTCCTGTTCAGCCCTCAAAGTTATTGGAACTCCATGTTCATCACTACCACAGATGTAAACAACATCATCTCCATTAAGCCTCAAAAACCTGACAAATATATCTGCTGGCAAATAGGCACCAGCAAGATGACCAAGATGAATAGGCCCATTAGCATAAGGCAATGCAGAAGTAACCAGATATTTTGCCATAAAAATTCCTTTAAACTAATTTTTCTTTCACAAACCTTGCGATATCTGTTATACTTATCCTTCCAACAAGTTTATCTTCATAATCAAGAACTGGTAAAGCCTGTATTTCCTTATCTATCATAAGATTTAAAGCATCTCTTAAAGTTACCTCAGTATAGACAAACACAAGTTTTTGACCTTCAATCAACTTTGAAACTGGAATTTCTTTAGCACTGCTATTCAAGAACATTACTTTAAGAACATCCCAGCTTGAAACTATACCAACTGGTTTACCATTCTTATCAATTGCAACAAGGCTATGAACTTTTTCTCTTAGCATCTTTTCTGCTGCCATTGAAACTGGCACCTCAGTGCTTATAGTAAGTGGCATTCCATCGATTATTGCCCCAACCTTTACATCATCAAGTTCGTTAGGCATATTTTTCCTCCCTATTAATGTGTTATTTTAGAAACGAGCCATATAAAAAAGAAAGCTCCAATAAAACAGGCTACAAAATTAACAGTAAGACCATTGTTTACCATTATATCTATAATTCTATTAAGAAAAAAACCTCCAAGAACACTGCCAATTATTCCAACAACAATAGCTCCCCAGAGATTACCAAAAACTGGCTTCTTGATTATTTTAATAAAATAAAAAGCTGAAACAATACCAACAAGAACCTGAATTGCTATAGAAACCAATTTCATCATTGTTTTGCTCCTTAAATTTTTTTATTTGAAAATCTCAGAGTGAAATGATTGACAATATCAAGCAAAAATTGAGACCCAAAAGCTATAAAAAGCCCTAAAAACAAAAAGTTCTGTATAAAAAATACTTCCTGAAAAAAGATAGTCCTTACATCAAGCTCAAAATTAATAAACAACACAAGAGCACCACTTAAAAGTGCCATAGCAATAAGACTGAAAATAAGCCATAGCTTATCCCTAAAAAAGAGATAAACTGCCCCAATAATTGCGATTATTATCTGTGTAAAATGAAATTGCTCATAGTGATATTTAAGCACAACAAGTAGTTGACCGAGCTTATTAATCATTTCCTTGCCACCACCCACTCCATATTGCTTTCTTAACATATGATTGAAAAGAATATCAAGCCTCTGTGTATCACCCCATGATAGTGGCTTTGGATCCTCAAGCGGAGCAAGAGCTTTTGCTCTAACAAGAAGATACAGATATATACTAACAGCAAATATAAATAACCATGTCCCATAGGTTAAAATCTCAAAAAATTTGTCAACCCAGTTTTTTTCTGGTTTTATATATTTTACTACAAGAGTATACAATGTTAAAAAAGAAGGAATAAGAAATACTGCCGTCAAAACTTCCCATACATCCTTCTCAAAAAGCATCCTTTTGACAAATCCAAAATCTACAAACAAAACTCCAGTAATTAAAACAAGAACTGCAAGAATTACAAAAGCCCAAGCCCTTTCTTCAAACTGCTCTGCAAATTTACTGGACCTATCAAGAACAACCATTAAAACAACAACAGGTAACAATACCAAACCAAAAGCAACTATATACCAGAAAGGCAACTGGTGATTTGTAATTGAAAGTCCCATCAAAAAGAATAAGAGTAAAGTTTTTCTCTCAGCAAAATGAAGCTCTTCTTCCATTCTGAAGTAAATCATCTCTTCACACCATAGATACATCACAAAAAGCATAAGAGAAACAAGAAAAACGTTCATTGGATAAACTTCACCACCAACCGACTGCCCCCAGTGAGAAAAAGAAAAACCAAAAGAAAAAGTAGCAACAAGTGCAGGAAAGTGAATGAATAAACTTAACTTTCCAGTATCTCTATTTAAGCCCAAAAGTTTCAAAGTAAAAAGAAATAAAAAGAAAGAAGCCCCAGCTCCAAAAAATGCAACAAAAAAGTTAACCCTGTAAGCAATATCTCCAAAAGGTAGAAATGTAAAAAGTTTACCTACTATACCATAAAGTGGATAACCAGGTGGATGTCCAGCTCCCATATTGTAAAGAGTGGTAGTAAGCTCACCATTGTCTCCAGCACCAACAGAAGGAGTAAGTGTCATCACATAACCTATTAAAACTATAAGAAATATTCCAAATGCAAGCAAGATATCATAAAACTTAAACCTATAAGGTCTATATCCTTTTGGATAAAACCAATAAAAAAAGCTACTTTCTACACCACTGCTTGTAGAATTAACATTTTCTGACATAAGAGCTCCTTTTCATTTATTCAAAATCAGCAAGCTCAATTTTAACAATTTCCCATTCCTTGGACTCTCCACCTATCTCCAGCTTCACTTTATCTCCAACCCTTTTATCAAGAAAAGCCTTACCGAGTGGAGAATGGTATGAAATAATATTTTTCTCTATATTAACATCCCATTGACCCAATATTTGATAAACAAGTTTATTACCCTTTTCATCCTTTATTGTAACCTTTGTTCCTACATCAACGAAGTTTGTCTTAACCTCATTTTTATTTATTATTTTAACCTGTGCAAGCTCTGATTCAAGTCTTGCAACAGTTGCTTTAAGCTGATCCTGCTTTTCAAGAGCCGCTTTATACTCTGCATTTTCTCTTAAGTCACCCTTTTCCATAGCTTCACCAATAGCTCTACTATTCTCTGGAATCTCAACAGTGACAAGGTGATGTAATTCCATCTTTTTATTTTCAAGAGCTTTTGCAGTAACCATAAAAGGATGTCTAATTTTGACAACTTCTTCTTTTTCTTCTGCTTTCTTGAGTTCTGGATATTTTGAGTAAATCTTATCGATAAGTTCAGTTTTTTCCTCTTCATTAAAATACGCCGAAGAGTTTATCATTAAAAGTATAGTTCTTACAGTTGAAATATCTCCTTTTTCTATCAAAGCCTTAAGCCTTCCTCTCTTAAAGAGAAAATCTTCAATACTATCAAGAACCTTTTTATTCCTTGAAACATTATTTTTCTTCTCAATTTCTTCATTAAGAAAATCTATAAGCGAAATCACCCTTATAATTATCTCACTTTCATTTATTCCAAGTTTTTCAGCAAGCTTACTTTCTTCTTCAAAAACAGCTCTAACAAACCAGACAAAATAGTCACACTTGTCTCTGTAATTATTCAAAAATGAAAGATAAATATTATTCAAAACCTCATATCTTGAATTGTTCTCAAGTTCTTCAAGCATAAGTCTGTGTAATCTTGTAAGTGGGGAATTCATTATAAAATCTGCATATTTTGCATCCCAATCTTTAAGAAGGCTGCGAATTAACTCAAGGAACAACTTCTTCAACTCAATATCAAGTTTACTGAAATAATCAACCATATTCTTTATTTTAAAGAGTTCTGAAGTATCAAATTGCAACTCATTTAATTTTGAATAATTACAAAACTTAAGCACAAGCCAGCTTGATATTTTCTTTTCAGGTAGTTCATTAAGAGACTTAATAGTATCAGTAAAATAATTAACTAACGCTATTGCCTCTTCTTTGTTTATATCTCCACCTTGCAATTTAAAATCAATTGCCAGATTGATTTTATTCTCAAAGTTTGTGCTCTTCTTAAATTTACTTATTAATTCTTCTGCAATTGTCAATTCACTTTCTCTTAATTCAATAATATTTTTCTTTGAAGAATTTTGTACAACCCTATCAGAAGTAAGAATAAGTTTTTTAGCATTATTCCACCATCTTGTCCATTCAGAAGCAGTTAAAATTTCTTCCACAAAATAATTCTTAAGATCTGTAAGCTGAATTTTACCATTATTACTCTTCAAAACAATCTCTAAAACCTTTAAAGGATCTTCCCACATAAGTTTTTTAAGCTCTTCTTTCTTAAACTTGAGCCAGATTAATATATGATCCTTGTCAAGCACTTCAAGTGCCCTTAAAGCTATCTCAAGAGACATCTCATGTCCCTTTTTATTCTCAAAGTCAACCTTAACCTTATCCCCATCAATATCAAGAACCTGACCAAGTCCCCAGCTTTTGTGCCATACATACACACCCTTATCAAAAGCTATGTGAGTCTCAAAAATCCTTATTGCATCTTTGTGTGGCTTCCAAGTTTGACCTATTGAAGAAAGTTTCAAATACTTTTCAAGCTGAGAATGTCCTTTATAAATCTCTCTATAACAGTCTTCTATAGCCTTTCTGAAGGTTTTTTCCTGTGGTTTTAAATCAAGCGCAAATTTCAATACTTCAAGAGCATCCTTATATTTTTCATTCTTAAAAGCCCTTTTGACAAAGTCTTCATAAAGCATTGTAGCTGTCTTGCTATCACCTAAAATTTCTCTGATTTTTCTTGCAAGATTTATAAAAAGATTTGCATCATTCGGATAAAGTCTTACTATCTTAGCCCATAGATCCTCTACCATCTTTGGCAATCTTGAAGCAATAACTCTTTCAAGTGCAAGTCGATAATAAAACATTGCAAGCTCTTTATCATTCTCCTTTTCATAATATTCACCGAGAAATTTTGCATTACTTGCATCTTTATTATCTACAAGAACAAGCCTCTTCTTGATATTAAAAAGTTCTTCATTATTTCCAGAAAGTTCATATATTGTCTCAAGTGTTTTCAAAGCAAATTTATGCTCTCTATAGGAAAGCATTTTATTTGCAAGAAATTCAGCAATTTTATATTTTTTGTTATCCATAAATAGCTTAATAACCTGTGGTATATGAGTATCATCTACAGAAGATTCCTCTAAGGATAAAACTCCAAATATATAGAGTGAAATAACACTGTTTGGAGAATTTTTAAGATTTTCCCTACATAAGTTCTTCAAATCTTCTTTTAAGCCTTCTTCTATAGCACTCTTTATAAGATTATCAAGTTCTATAAAATTTTTTACAAGATAACTATCTATAGTAGCCCTTGTCCATTTTTCTTCCTTTAAAATATCAGAAACCTTTTCAAGAACTTCACTTTTTGCAACTGCTTCAACACCTGACATAACATAAATCTCCTTTCAAATTTTTTAAACTTAAAATGAACAAAATTTTCTATATGCTTTATATCTTTCCTTTACATCTCTTAATTTCACCCTTCCAATGCCCTCCACTCCAAAATCTTCGACAGTAAAAGATGAAACAACTATAGCGTAAGATAAAGCCCTCTTGAGCTTCTCAAGAGATAGATTCTTAAAGCCTTCGTAATTAAGATAGCTTAAAAATCCTCCAGCAAAACTATCTCCCGCACCTGTTGGGTCGACAATTCTCTTCAATGGAAAAGCAGGAAGAGAAATTACATCATCACCATAGAATAACATTGCCCCATTAGCTCCCCTTTTAAGCACTATAAACTTAAAATTAAAATTAGAGAGTTTTTCAATACCTTTGAAAATATTTTTCTCACCTGTCAAAAGATTAAGCTCACTTTCATTGATAATTATTGCATCAACATCAAGAAAAACATCTTCAAGCTCTTTTCTTTTTGTTTCAATCCAGAGCTTCATTGTGTCTAAAACTTTAAGTGGTAGATAAGAAAATTCTTTTACCACCTTTTTTTGAATTACTGGATCAATATTTGCTAAAAACAAAATATCTTTCTTAAACCTCTTATAACCTGCAGGAATTACAGGATCATAATTTGCAAAAGAATTTAATTCTGTTCTTGTGGTTACTACATCTCCAAAATCTTCAGTATAATAACCATCCCACTCGAATGTTTTCCCTTCAAAATCTATTTTAACACCAAGAATAATTGCTTTTTCACTCAAATAATCAAGATACTCACTACTGAAATCCTTTCCTACGATGCCAAGAAGTTTTGCCTTTGTTAAAAAAGAACTTGCAGAAGCAAAATAAGAAAGAGAACCTCCAAGTATGCCTTTTCTCTCTCCAACAGGCGTCTTTATACTATCGATCGCTATACTACCAACTGCTATTATCCCCACCTGAAACTCCTTCCTTTAAAGCTAATTTTTTCTCGCACAGCTTATTAACTACAAAATCAGTTCTTTCTTTTAATTTCAATATCACATCTTTATTATCAAGCATATCAAATAACTCACCTATTCTTTTAAGGACACTTTGAACAGGCTCTATTGAATTCGCCTGATAAAGATAGTAATCAACTATCCATAAATAGTGATTAATAAGTCTCGGTATCAAAACATAAAAAACCTTTTTATCTGTTTCCAGAGACTTTTCATATTTTTTTATTCTCTCCCTTAAATCAACAAAATCTCCGTATTCCAGTTTTCTTTTTACTGTCAAAATGTCATAAATATAACAATACACAGGCAACCATTCAAGTATTTCTTCTTCCTTTACAAAACCATCTTTCTTTATATTTTCTATAATTTTTTTAATTCTGACATCTTTCAAATCTTCTGCATTTATCAATTGAGAAAAATAAAAAAAAGCATCGTTATACATCATCATCGACAGCTCATTTTCTCCAATCTCATAATAAAGATTGGCAAGCCATATATAAATCTTATAATCTTTTTCATTCGTTAGTGAAAAAAGAAATTCAAACGTTTCAATCGCTTTATCAATAAAGCCAAGCTCATAAAGAGCACATCCTAACATATATAGCTTTTCTTTCTCCTTAATAGGAGAAACTTTATATGAATCAATCAAAAAATCTATAGCCTTTGAATAGACAAAGGCTTTAAAAGAGTTAAGAAGTTTTTTGTTTTCTATCCTGTTGTTCAAGCAAAAAGTCAAAAAATTATTCCACTCACCAAGCAAAACTTCACCACTATTCTCACTGAAAGTAAAAAATTCCCTCCTGTTTTTCCAGAATTTTATAGCTTTTAAAAAATTTTCTATATCTTCATCATCAATATCAAGCCCCATTTTTTCTACTATCAAATCTTCTGCCTTATCCAGTTCTCCATTTTTAATAATATTATAAAACTCGTATTTCCAATTTAAATCCTCTGGCACTATATCTCCCTCAAAATTACTAATTAAAAAACAACATCAATAGAAAATTATAAAAGAATTGCAAAAAAAAATCAATGAAAAACAACTTTAACTCTAAAACAGAAAAGAAAAAATCAATTGCTCTGAGCCACAGTTATAGCTGAAACCACCATTATATCATCAGGTGTTGCTCCTCTCGAAAGATCATTAACAGGCTTTGAAAGCCCTTGAAGTAAAGGTCCATAAGCCTCAGCCTTTGCAAGTCGTTGGGTTATTTTATATCCTATATTTCCAGCATTGAGGTCTGGAAATATCATTACATTTGCCCTACCAGCAACTTTTGAATTCGGTGCCTTTGATTTTGCAACAGTGGCATCAACAGCAGCATCAAATTGCATTTCTCCATCAAAAATAAAATCGACATTTCTGGTCTTTAAAATTTCGATGGCCTGTCTCACCTTATCAATTGATGGTGAATCAGCACTTCCTAAAGTAGAAAAAGACAAAAATGCAACAACTGGTTCAACACCAAGAAGTTTTCTTGCACTATCAGCAGAAGCCATTGCTATATCACAAAGCTGTTCTGGAGTTGGCTCTGGTACCACCCCACAATCAGCATAGATAAAAGCTCCTTCATAGCCATACTTACAATCAGGCACAACCATTACAAAACTACCAGATATGGTTTTAATGCCATCCCTTGGCCTCACTATAATGAGAGATGCCCTCACCGTTTTAGCGGTAGGAGTAAGACTTCCAGAAACCATGGCATCAACCATTCCTTTCTTAAGCATCATAGCCCCATGATAAACATCATCTTTCATTAATTCTTCGGCTTCTTTTTCTGTCATACCTTTTGCTTTTCGCATTTCATACATAGTAGATATAAAGTCCTGTAAATAACTGACTTTTGTCTGGTCAATAATATTAACACCTTTAAGATTTATATTTTCAGCTTTAGCCATTTTAGTTAATTCATCTTCATTACCAAGAACATAAAGCTCTGTGGTAAACCCCTCTTTTTTTATCATCTCTGCAGCCTTTAAAACTCTCACATCTCTTCCCTCTGGAAGAACAAGTCTTTTAGGATTTGATCTTGCCCTATCAATAATATTCTTTCTGAAATTTAACATAACAAGCCCCTTCAAAATTTATTTAAATTTATCTTTTAACATCCTTTCAACAAACGGATGGACCTTCAAAGAAATATCTCCACCCAGCTTTGCAATTTCTTTTATTACAGAAGAACTCACAAAAAGATTCTCATCACTTGCCATAAAAAACACGGTTTCAATTTCATCGGCAAGCATAGAATTTAATGACGCCATTTGCAATTCATAGTCAAAATCTGAAACAGCCCTTAAACCTCTTACAATAGCAATGGCCTTTTCCTTTCTCGCAAAATCAACAAGAAGAGTTGAAAAAGGTTTCACAACTATTTTCTTTTCATTTTTGAAAATTTCATTGAGCATTGTTATTCTTTCTTCAATTGTAAACAAAGTTTTTTTAGATGAACTTTCACTAACTCCAACAACTAACTCATCAAAAATCAAAGAGGCTCTTTTTGCAACATCATAATGACCATTTGTTGGTGGGTCGAAAGTCCCAGGATAAATAGCCCTTTTAAATAGAGAAGAACTGCTGTCAGATGACATACAAAATCTCCAGATTATTAATTATAAAACATTTTTTATTTTTTAGCAAAAAAGTTAATACTCTAAACGACTCAATATAACATCTGTAATTCAAGCACAAAATTTTGTTGAGGATTATATCCTGGAATAGCACTCAATTCTTCTGTGTAATATGCAAAATTTATATTCAAGAATGGAATTTCTGCACCAACTCCAAAAGTCGGGTAACCTTTGTAAATACCAGCTCTCGCTCTGAAAATTCTCAAAAATTTCACCTCTGTCCCAAATCTTAGCTTTAAAAAATAATTTTCCTCAAAATTAAAAGCATCAACAATATCAAAAGCAAAAATCCAGTCAGAAATACCATACTTCATAAAATAATTATTAAGTTTATAGCTTATTCCAAAATTAAATGAAGCGGGATAATATGTTGGATCAACTTTTTCCTCAGGTACATATTGAAAATTCGTATCATAAGTGTTCCAGGAGAAAAAAGTATTAAACCAATCCTTAACCGTTATTCCAACAGAGATATTTTCACCTTTAAACATAAGTCCTATATCAGACCCAATAGCCTGACCCCACAAATATCCTTCTTTAAAAGCCCCTCCTGAAACCATATCTATAATTTTAAGAAAGCTAAGTCTTTTATTCTCATACTTAAGTCTATTGATATATTTTACAGTTATTCCACCATATGTTTTTACAATTTTACCAAAATAAAAAGGAAGATCAAACTTATTTCCGAAACCAGCAAGAAAAACAAAATCAGCATACGCACCAAAATCAGCATATGGCAACAAAAATGATGGTTTTGTATATAGAGAAGTATGAAAATCATTGTAAAGCAAAAAACCAATTCCTTCTGTAAGATAACCAAAAGCTAAAGGCCCATTTATTCCTGTAGAAATTTTTAAATTATTAATTATAGCCAAAGTTTCAGGTGTGATAGAAGTCATATCTCCAGACATTGCTCCAGATATTTTATCATAGCTCTGATAGTATTGATAAAGATCATAATTTGCCCTTAAACCAAGTTTAAGAAGGGAAAAATATCCTTTTGTTGTAATCCCAAAAGAAGCCGGGTTCATAAATAGCATGCCGAATTTATCATCAGCTGTGATACCTGTTCCACCACATCCAATAATATCTGCCGGCAGTAATAAAGGTTTCTCTCTCTCAATTGCAGACAAAAAATTAAATAATAGAAGAAAAAAAATGATCTTTTTAACCATCAATACCCGCTTATAAGTTAAAATAATTTGATGAAATCTGATTAATATTTGTCAAGCCCGGAAATATATTAGTAATATCGGACATATTTGTAATTCCTGAATTGTAAAGATCATTTGTAAAGGCATCATAATCATCTGGTCCATAACCAGCATCCAAAAAGAAATTGGTAACCATAGCATCATTTGTAATATTAATATTTGTAAAAACTATAATATTGGTAATATCAAATATATTTGTGAGTGTTAAAGCATTAACATTTGTTCCAGAATACGAAAGATTTGTAAAGACGGTGTCAACATTGGAGATAACTAAGTTAAAATTTGATACAATAGGTAAAATAAGATTACTCGTTGCCTCTGAAGTCAAATTATTCTTTATATTTGTAAGACTTTTTTCAGAATATAAAAGATTTGTTTTATAGTTATTATACCTCAAATTAAGAGTTTGAATCATCTTTGAAAAAGCAAGGATTTTAAATGGATTTGCGTTTGTTCCTTCTAGTTCTTTAAGACTTATGTAGATTCTTGAGTTTGTAGTATCTATCTCATAATTCTGGTTTATACAGAGAAGATCGCCATTATCAAGTTCTATATTATCATCCCTATCAGAATCAAGAAAATCATAAATTGAATAAAAATTATTAAAAATATAAAAGACAAAGTTCACATCAAGATCATCAAAAGATATTTTTCCATCAGCAGAACTATTAATAATCGGAAACAAACTTAAAGCTACTACTTTTGAAATATCATAGATTTTATTAAGTCCTCCAATGTTTGAAAAATTATTTCCTCCAAGAGAGCTTAGAAGATTGGTATATGAAGTTTTAAGAAATATATATGACCTTGCTTTACCTTCAAGTGCAAGGGATTTATTCGGAGATAACATAGCAGCTCTCGAATATGCCTTATATGCAAGGGCATAATCTCCTTCTTCAAAATATTTATCTCCCATAGAAATTAAAACTTCACTATCATATATTTCATC
>FQKF010023348.1_pt1 | contig 12787 bp, 13 predicted proteins | sample 1504521 | NCBI WGS metagenome assembly FQKF01 (sample SAMEA4475357, study PRJEB15587) | soil metagenome | biome: Soil; feature: Field | place: India | collected 2015-03-11 | depth 0 m
TTTTTTACAGGCTGGCTCATTGCATTATAAAGTTTAGCATCGGGTGGCAATTATGTCATAAAACTTCGTGGAATGATCGTTTTCATTGTATTGGGGTTGCTGATATGTCAGGGTTTACCTTTATTGATCTCTTTTGCGGTGCAGGCGGTTTTTCACTTGGCTTCATAGAACTGGATTTACATGTGTTCTAGCGGCTGATCATGATCAGTATGCTGTCAGAACATATCAATTAAATTTAGGTGATCATGTTCATTGCTTTAATATTACTAACCAAACGGATCTGCCATACGCAGATGTTGTTATTGGTGGGCCACCCTGTCAAGGCTTCTCTTCAGCCGGTTTACGTCGATTGCATGATCAAAGAAATTCCCTGATTAGAGTATTTGCTAACTTGGTTGCTAAAATAAAACCAAATGCTTTTGTGTTTGAAAATGTTGAAGAATTTTTAACGATAGATAACGGTAATTTATTACTTGATCTATTAGATCCACTCATTGAATCCGGCTATCGTATCCATTGCGTAAGGTGAATGCGGCTAATTATGGTGTTCCTCAGAATCGCAAGCGCATTATTGTGCTCGGAGGATTTGGGTGGGATCCAACCTTCCTGCCGCCAACGTATCAAGCCTTTGGTGCGCTAGGGGCAGCCAATGCGTTTCACCATTTACCGCTTTGCCCCACATTGTCAGATGCGCTTGCAGATTTGCCGCCGCCGGCGCTTGTGCCCCGGGTGAGCCACAGGGCCACGTGGTGCGTGAGCTGTCGCCATTGGATCAACAACGCATTACTCTTTTACAACCCGGACAATCAATGAAGGACTTACCAGTATCGTTATGGCACGAAAGCTATCGCCGGCGCGCCTTCCGGCGGGTGCGCGATGGGATGCCTTCCGAACGGCGTGGCGGTGCGCCATTTGGTTTGCGCCGTTTACGTTTTGATCAGCCCGCTAGTACCATCACTTCGGGAGCCTTGATGGAATTCGTTCATCCAATAGAACGGGGATGATTCCAGTATTGCAACGAGTCGATTCGCTGATCCGAAATCGTTATTTTCAGTCGTATTGTGTGCAGGAGCAGTTATCACTATGGCTTTGACTCAAGCGCAAAAAGCGCTCATTGCCCGTGTACGGGCGGCAGGTGGCGGTACACTTGGAGTTGAGTTAAGTGATCCGGTCTGTAGTTTTCTGGTCGCTACTATCATTCGCGATTTAGAAATCCTCGATAAATTTCCGGAACTAGAAGCGGTGTCACTACCTGAGTTTTTCTCTGATCCGGATCTTGAACGTCTTTCACTGCCTCAGATAGAGTTCATACCCTTATTCGAGCGTCTTGTCTCTCTGATACCCGACGCCGATACCTACTTTGTGTGCCTTGCTGCCTTGCACAAAAGTCGCCTCAAGTATGCGCGCATTGTCTCGTATCAACCTCTCCCTACTCTTGATCAGATAGGGCCGCGTGCGTTGTTGCAGTACGGTCAAATGACTCCTTCTGCGTTGGCCGCTTTCTTGCTCTGGCGAAAATGGTTGTATGACCTTGATAATTGTGCTGCGCAAGAGACTGGCTATCTATTTGAGCCAGTTATCGCTAACGCTATTGGCGGTGTCTCGTTAAGCGCCGCAAAGAGTCCGATCCGGCGCCATCGCGATCCTTCGCGTGGTCGGCAAGTCGATTGTATTCGCGATAAGTTTGCCTATGAGATCAAAATGCGGGTGACAATCGCAGCCTCTGGGCAAGGAAGATGGCAAGCGGAGAACGATTTCCCAGTAGATTGCCGGATGAGTGGATATGTTCCAGTGCTCATTGTGTTTGATCCTACCCCTAATCCCTAGCTTGAAGCTTTAACTGAAGCCTTTCGGCGCGAACAAGGCATGGTGTATATCGGTGAAGCTGTTTGGCAGCACCTTGCGCAAGCCGCTGGTGATATAATGAATAGGTTTATTGAGAAGTATGTTAAGCTGCCAATACTTCATGTGTTAAACGATGCGCCAATGTCGTTTTCTCCTATCAAGTTTGCGATAACAGATGAACATTTCTGCATAACAGTCGATGATGCCCCAATGTACTTCAAACGAGATCCTCAAGGGAATCTTGAGCTTGAATGATGATGTCGCCAATGAGGGCGATTGAATGCAAGAGGAGCAACGACGTTCCATGAGCCGATTTGCGATTGAGTTGGCCGATATTCAGGCCGCGCGGCGCGCACTGCGCAATATCATTTTGCCCACGCCGGTGTTGCCGGCGACCCGCCTGAGCGCCGAGTTGGGCGGGCCGATCTTTTACAAGGCCGAAAATACCCAACAGAGTGGTTCGTTTAAGATCCGCGGCGCCTATAACACGATTGTCCATCTTTCTCCCGCAGAGCAGGCTCGCGGGGTGATTGCCCCTTCCGCCGGCAACCATGCCCAAGGTGTGGCGCAAGCGGCCCAGTTGCTGGGGGTGAAGGCCACGATTGTCATGCCCGAACGCGCCCCGTTGACCAAGGTGGTCGCTACCCGTCGCCTTGGCGCCGAGGTTATTTTGCATGGGCCTACGTTCGATGATGCGGTGGCTTATGCCTATGCGCTTAAGGAAGAACGCGGCTTGACCTATGTTCACGCCTTCGATCATCCACGAGTGATTGCCGGGCAGGGTACTATCGGGCTAGAGTTGGTCGAAGCGCTGCCCGATCTGCACCAGTTGGTGGTGCCGATTGGCGGCGGCGGCCTGATTAGCGGGATTGCGCTCGCTGTCAAGACCCTTCTGCCCCACGTGCGGATTGTTGGCGTGCAAGCCGCCGGCTGCGCGCCAGTGCCCGCTTCCCTCGCCACTGGCCATCCAGTTACTGCGCCGGCGGTCCATACTATCGCCGACGGTATTGCCGTCAAACGTCCCGGCGAGTTGACCCTGCCCATGATTCAGGCGTTGGTTGATGAAGTGGTGACGGTTGACGATGAAGAGATTGTGATGGCGATTGCCCATGTGCTGCAACATAGCCGGCTGGTCGTCGAGGGAGCCGGCGCAGCCGGGGTGGCGGCCCTGCTCAGCGGGAAGGCGCAGGTGCAACCAAATCAAGTCACCGCCACCGTGCTCTGTGGCGGTAATATCGACGCCAACCTGCTCATGCGCGTGATCGAGTTTGCGTTGGTGCGGCAGGGCCGCTACCTCTTGCTGCGCACCAGTGTTGACGACCGTCCGGGTGGCTTGGCGGCGTTGGTGAACCATGTCGCTTCCACCGGCGCTAGTGTGATGGATCTCTTCCACCGCCGCGGGATGTGGCGGGTGCCGATCGATCGCGCCGGTGTCGAGCTGATCCTTGAGGTGCGCGATGAAGACCATGCCCAAGCGGTGATCGAGTCGCTCGAGCGGGCCGGTTTCCATTGCGAGCGCGAGTCGAATTGGCCAATTTGATATAAAATCAAGGCGCCACTCTGTTGACTCAGGATTATCTATGGCAACCTTACGCGCTGCCTTGATCCAGCTCCGCCGTTTACGCACTGTCGAATTGCAATTGCTGGTGACGGTGCTGCTCTTCTTTGCCGCCGGCTATCTGCTGGTGGTAGTTGCTACTGGCCAGAGCGAGTTGCAGACCACCCTCAGCGGGTTGGTTAGCATCCTCTGGCCCTCCAGCCTGCCGTTGCTGCTCTTCGTCGCGATTTCACTTGGTCTGTCGTGGCGCAGTCCGACCGCTGACCAGTTGATTTTGCCGCTGGTTGCGTTGCTGGCCGGTCTGAGTCTCATGATGACCGCGCGGCTCGAGCCGGGCTTGAACCAGATCGCTTTTTGCAGCAATGCCGCTGGCGAGCGGTTCCCGTGCTACGAAGGGATCGCCGCTAAGCAGACGTTGTGGGTGACGCTCGGAGCGATGATTATGGCGGCGATCCTCTTCACGCCGCTCGATCGCATCTGCATCAGGCTGTTCCGCCTCTCGTTCATTGATGTGCTCGATCACTACCGCTATCTCTGGCTATCACTCGGCCTGCTGCTGATTTTAGCAACCTTCATCTTCGGGGTCGATCCCAACGCCAGCGGGGTGCGAGTCTGGTTCAATTTGGGTTTCTTTTACTTTCAGCCGTCGGAATTGCTCAAAATCATTCTCGTCATCTTCATGGCTTCCTACCTCAACGAATACCGCGAGGTGGTGCAGTCAAATTACCGGCTTGGCCCGCTAAAACTGCCGCCGTTGCCCTACTTAGCGCCGCTGGTCGGGATGTGGGGCATTGCGATGCTGACTATCGTCTTTCAGCGCGATTTGGGCGCCGCGCTGCTGCTTTTCGGCATCTTTCTGGCTATGCTGTACGTGGCCACCGGCAGCGGCCTATACGTGATGGTAGGGATGGCTGCCTTTGCCGGCGGCGCTTACCTGCTCTACCGGTTCTTGCCAATCGTTGGCTTGCGCGTGTCGGTCTGGCTCGATCCGTGGGCAACGGCCCAAGGGTCGGGCTACCAGATCGTGCAAGCTATCTACGCGCTAGCTTCGGGGGGCGTCTTTGGCGCCGGCTTGGGGCGCGGTGTGCCCGAATACGTGCCTGCCGTGCATACCGACTTTATCTTTGTGGCGATCGGCGAGGAAATGGGCTTGGCCGGTACGCTGGCCGTCTTGATTGCCTATCTGCTGCTCATCTTCCGCGGCTACCATCTGGCGCTAGCCATTCCCGGTCGCTTCCGCGGTTTCGAGCAGTTGTTGGTGGTGGGGCTGACCTCGATTATTGCCGTGCAGTCGTTGATCATCTTGGGCGGCAATCTTCGCCTCTTCCCGCTCACCGGCATTACGCTTCCGTTTATCTCGTATGGCGGTTCGTCGATTATTATCAACTTTTTGATTGTTGGCTTGCTCTTGCGCATTTCGGTCAGCGATCAACGCTATTAAACCACATAGAGACGGCCCATTAGGCCGTCTCTATGTGGGGAGGGAGGAGATCAGGAAAATATCCTCTATCGTGGCGCGCTCTGCCCTCGGATAAGCCTAGCGCGCTCTGCCCTTGTACGGGCACAGCGTGCTGTGCCCTCACATGCGTCCGCGCAACATGCCGTTCCAATACATCGCTGGCAAGCCATACGCCTTCAGCGCGTACATGCTGTAGCGCTCTTGCGACTGGTCGAACGGGAAGCTCTCCTTGGGCTGGTTCGTATAGTCGAACTCGGCCAAGATTAGGCTGCCGTAACCGGTCACCAACGGGCACGAGGTGTAGCCGTCGTAAGCCGCAGGCAACGTCTCTTTCGCGATGGCGGCCATCAGATTAGCCACTACCACCGGCGCTTGCTTGCGGATCGCTGCTCCTGTCTTCGAGGTCGGTAAACTCGAGCAGTCGCCAAGGCTGAAGACGTTAAGATAGCGCTTGTGCTGGAGTGTGTATTGGTCAACTTCCACCCAGCCGCCGCTATTGGCCAACTTACTGCTCTTAATCACATCCGGCGCACTCTGCGGCGGCGAGACATGGAGCATATCAAAATTAACTGTCACCGTCTCGCGGGTGGCAAGGTTAAGGAAGACTGCTTCACGCGCTTCGCCGCGCACTTCGATCAGGTCATGCTGGAAGTGAACGTTGATTCCCTTCCGCGCCACGACCCGATTCAAGGCATCGGCATACTTCTTCACCGCGAAGATTGCCGCGCCAGCGTGGTAGAAATTGAGCTGGGTCTGCTGGCGCACCCCCGACCGGCGGAAGTAGTCGTCGGCCAGATAGACGATCTTCTGTGGCGCGCCGCCGCACTTGATCGGCGTGCTGGGGTGGGTAAACACAGCATTGCCGCCGCGGAAGGTGCGGATGTTCTGCCACGTGTACTCGACTGTATCGTACGAATAGTTCGAGCAGACGCCATTCTTGCCCAGCGTCTCCGGCAAGCCCTTAATCTTGCCCCAGTCGATCTGAATGCCGAGCGATACCACTAGAAAGTCATACGTGATCGTCTCGCCATTGCTGAGAGTCAAGCTGCTATTATCTGGGTCGAACGCGGTGACCTTCTCTTTGATCCACGTCACCCCCGGCGGAATGTAGTCAGCTTCGGGCCGGGCTGATTGTTCGCGTGGGAAGACCCCGCCGCCGACGAGCGTCCACAATGGCTGGTAGTAGTGAACTGTTGAAGGCTCAATCAGCGCAATCTCTGGCGGATTCGGCTGATCCATTAGTTGGGCGGCAACAGTCAAGCCAGCAGTGCCACCGCCGGCGATTACGACTTGATAGTGGCTCTTGGCCATAGTAATTCCCTCTCTGTCGTCTCAGCGGCTCGTTGGCCGCCGGTTAGTGCTTCTAATGCGCGTAAGGAGCAGCTTATCCCTGACTTACCCCGGCAGCTTCTGCCCAAACCGTTCAGCGAAATTGAGCGCAAAGCCGAGTGAGCGTTGCACGTCACGGTTAAAGAGCGCACCAAACAGCGCCATTGGCCCGGCCCGGCGCGGCTCGCGTTGCGCGCTCACCAGCGCGTGCGCTGCGGCTCCCATCACTTGCAAGGTCTTCGGATCGAGCACGCCTGAGCTCATCAGCGCCTTGACCTCTTCCGATTGCATCAAGGTCAGGAGGTTGCGCAGCGCGGCCAAGCCTTGGCGGATTGTGCCTTCGATATCGACGCCTTGCTTGCTCACCGCAGCGTACAGCTCGTCGATCATGTCAACCGTCATTGCGGCAAAACCGGGCGCTTGGCGAGCCAGTTGTTCGAGAGTGACGAGTTGCTCGCTCAACCCAGCCAGTGCGCGCAGCGTCGCCGGTTCGGTCAGCCGCTCCAGCGCATGCAACCCCACCTTCAACCGCTCGTCAATATCGACGCCAGCGCTCGCTGCATCGCGATACAACCCGTCAACGGTATCGGTCGCCATGGCCAATAATGCCGGCGCCTCGTCGGCCAGCGTGTTTACCTTCGCCAGATGCTGCTCGAGCCGATCCATCCGCTCCATCATTTGGGTCAACAGCTCGGCGATGTGACCGTTATCGAGCGCCTGCATCTCGGCGGTTGGCGTCCCATTCGTTTGCGTGTGTGTCATAGCCCTTCCTGCGTGTTGAGCCCGCTCACTGGCGGGCAAAACCAATCACTCGCGATGGATTGCTTCACCCCACGGCAGGATAACCATTGCCTGCCGTGGGGGCGGTCGTGAAGGGTCAGACTGCTACCGGTTCGGCCAATTTGCGCCATGTGCCTTGCGGGTCAACGAGTGTGGCAACATTGGTGAAGCCAAGGCGGCGCAGTAAGCTCGTGCCGACTTGCGAGCGGTAGCCAGTAGCGCAATGGGCGATAATCGGCTTGTCGCGCGGAATTTCATTCAATCGACGCGGCAGGTAGCCGACCGGGATGTGCAGCGCGCCGGGTAGGCGGATCTCTTCATATTCGGTCAGGTTGCGCATGTCGAGGATGACCGCCGATTGGCCGGCTAGCGCGGCGCTAAGGTCTTCCACTGTCGCGGTGGGCAGTTGGGCCAGATTGCCACCCAGCGCCGATGCCGGCACATACCCCGGAATATCATCAACGCCAATTGCTCGCAAATCCTTCAAAATCTCGGTCATATCGGCGTCATCCGGCACCACGAGGTACGTCGGCTTGGTGAAGTCAACGAACCAACCCACGTAGCTGCTGTACATCTTGCGGATCGGTACGCTGATGCTGCCCGGCACGTGACCGGCGACAAATTCAGCGGCGCTGCGCAGGTCGAACACGATCGCACCCTCGGCGATGGCCTTATCGAGCACCGGTCGCTCAATCTCGACCGGCGTAGCCAGATCGCGCAACAGCGCTGGCCCGACCTTGTTCACGTGCTTCATGCGGGCGAAATAGCGCGGCGGCTCAGGCTGGCCGTGCAGCAGCCACTTCACAAATGCATCTTCGTCGTCAAATTGGAACGCCGGATTGAACCGCTTCTCGTAACCAAGCGTGCTCGACGGGATCGCACCTAATGCCTTGCCGCAGGCGCTGCCCGAACCGTGCGCCGGCCACACCTGCAAGTAATCGGGCAATGACTTGAACCGCTGCACCGAATGGAATTGCCGGCGCGCTCCCGGCTCTTTGGTGCCGACAATGCCCGCTGCCTCTTCCAGCAGGTCAGGTCGGCCCACGTCGCCAACAAAGAGGAAGTCGCCGGTGAAAATGCCCATCGGCTGGTCAGCGCCCGCCGTGTCGGTAATCATGAATGCGATATGCTCAGGGGTGTGGCCGGGAGTGGCAATAACCTGCACTTTAATGTTGCCGACCATCCACGTGTCGCCATCTTTGACCAAAACCGCTTTGCTCACTTCGGGGTAGGCATATTTCCAATTCTCGTCGCCCATGTCGCTCAGATACATCTGCGCGCCGGTGCGAGCCGCCAATTCGCGCACCCCGCTCACAAAGTCAGCATGAATGTGGGTCTCGGCCACGTGGGTAATCTGCAAGCCTTCCTTCGCCGCTGCCCGCAAATACGGCTCGACATCACGCATGGGGTCGATGACCATCGCCTCGCCGGTCTTGGCGCACCCGACGAGGTAAGAAGCCTGCGCTAGCATCTCATCGTAGAAGTACTTCAGCAACATCGCTCTCGTTCCTTTCTTTTCACTGTTCTTGCATCGCCTTGGAAGGGGCAACATTACCCTTTCGCAGCGTTGGCGCCAACCGCTTGTCGAGAGTGTTGGGATTGTTTGTACACAGGATAACAAAATTAGCCCCTTGGCAGAAGCCGGATCTTGCTTATACTATCTCTTAGTGCAAACTTATAGCTGTCGTGATGGATGATCATTACGCAAAAGAATGAACGTGGCTAGCCCCCTAGCGGTGGTGCGCTGGGATGCCAATAGCGGGATGATCGTTGCAAACGATTGCGACAGCTTTCGTGGTGTATCACAAGATAGCTTCAAACCGGGAGAGCAACGATGCTCGATCTGTACAAACTCGATATCTTCACCCGCGTGGTGGCTGCCGGCAGCCTCAGCAAGGCGGCTGAGCAATTGCACATGACCCAATCGGGAGTAAGCCAACATATTCGCGCGCTCGAAGATGCGCTGGGCACCGAGTTGTTCGCTCGAGGCCGGCGCGGGGTGGAGTTGACGCCGGCTGGGCAGCGGTTGCTGTCATATTGCGAAAGCATCTTTCGGATCGTGGCCGAGGCCGAGCTGACCGTCACTGATGTCGCTGGTTTGCGGGCCGGCCAGTTGACGATCGGCGTTACCCCCGGCGTCAGCGCCTATCTGTTGCCCGAATGGGTGCAGATGTTTGGCCAGCGTTATCCCAACCTCGCCGTAAGCTCACAAACCGGCACGTCGCCGGCGATTGTGGCCGAATTACGCTTTGGTATGCTCGATTTGGGCGCGATTGAGGGTGAACTCGATGACGCTGACACCGATATTCAGCAGCAGCCGTTACGCGAGTTTGATCAATACGTGATTGTAGGCCGGCGCCATCCGTGGTGGGGGCGCGCGGAGGTGCATCTGAGCGAGTTGGCCGGCCAGCCGATGGTGATGCGCCAGCCGAACAGCCAAACCCGTGCGTGGCTCGAGCAGGCATTGCGCGAACAATCGCTCACGCCGCGCGTTATTGCCGAACTTGATAACCTTGAGTCGATCAAGCGAATGGTGATGATCGGCACGGGGCTGACGATTTTGCCCCTCTACACCATCACTGCCGAACAAGAGGTGGGGGCGCTGCATCCCATCCCGATCACCGACCGGCCCCTGCGCCGCACGTTACGGCTGCTGTGGCGCGCGGCGCGCCCGCTCTCGCCGGTGGCCTATGCGTTTCGCCAATTACTGATTACCCACTATGGCCGCTAATGCTGTCTGAATTGCATCTGTTGCCGCATCTGGTGAATGAGCCGATCTTCGAGAGCGGGCGGCAATGGCGGCGGCAGATCGTCAAGATGGTGCAGCCAGTCGACCGTCTGTTGTAACGACGCCAGCAACTCTTGGCATTCGGGGCATTGGCGCAGATGCTCTTCCAACTCGGCGCGCGAAGCGGCGCTGAGTTCGCCATCAAGGTAGTCGTTCAAGCGATCAATCAGGTCGAGGCAGTGATCGTGATCGTTACGTTCCATTGGCATCCTCGCGGTTGGGGCAACCTCTGCGTTGCCGAGCTGATCCCAGCGCAAGCGGGCGAGAGTGGCGTCGTCCTTATCTATTGTTACTCGACGCTTCGACATAGCGCGCTAGCGCTTCACGCAACCGCAGACGGGCGCGGTGCAGCCGCACCTTTACTGCGCCGGGGCTAATGCCGAGCCGCTCGGCGGTCTCTTCCGTGCTGAGTTGCTCGATGTCGCGCAGCACAATCACGGCCCGTAACGCATCAGGCAATTCGGCAATCGCCTGCGCAATCTCGCGCCGTAATTCGCCATCGAGCACGTTCTGCGCCGGATCGATCGCCCATGTCGTTTTATGAGGCAACGCCGTCTCGTCCGGCGCCAGTTCGCCAACCGCATCGAGCGCGACTTGCGGTCGCTTTTGGCGCAGCAGCATCAACCCTTCGTTTGAGGCGATCCGGTAGAGCCAACTGCTTAAGCTGCCAGCGCCAGTATATTCCGGCAGCGCCGCGCATGCTTTGATGAACGTCGTCTGCAAGACGTTCTCGGCATCGTCGGCGTCGCCGAGCAGGTGCAGTGCGCGCGCGTAGACCAGCGGCGCAAAGCGTTTGACAAAACAGGTGCAGGCATCAGGGTCGCCGCGGCGCAAGCCGGCGAGCAAGGCCTGTTCATCGTCATAGAGTGAGAGGTCAATAATTGGTCCCGGCACAACAGTTCCTCCATCGTAGACGTGATGGCATAGATTCAGTATATCACGTCTACGATGGCAGTTCTGTAGCGCCGCCGACCGGGCACCCAACGACGCATTACGCCGCGGCGACAATCGCCTCGCGCAGTTTGTTGGCCATCATCCCCTCTGGCACGGCGCCTTCGATATGCACCAAATCGTCGATCACCGTCTTCGGCACGCCCATCACCGCATAGCGATCGCCGAGTTCAGGGAATTCGGTCACTTCAATGCCCTCGGCGGTAATGTATGGGTTGGCCAGCGCCAGCCGGTAGGCCATCACCACTGCCCGCGGGCAGTAGGGGCAGGTCGGCGTCACAAACACCTGCAAGTGCATCGGCGCCTTGATCGTGTCCAGCAATTCCATCGTCGCCGGCTGCAGATCAGGCTGGGTGGCGCCGCCAGCCAAGCGAATCGCCTCGATCAGCGAGGCAAACTCGTAGCCGCTGGGCAAGCCGGCGAAGCGCAGGCCGTGATTTTTTCGTTCTTCCCCAACCAAAAAGACGATCCCGGGCGCTTTGTCAACGCCTAGCTCGGCGGCATACGCGCCGTTTTTGTCCAAATCATATACGCTCAAGCGCAGCAGCGGGTTGAGGGCTACCACTTCTTGTAGCAGCTCGTGGGTAACATCGCTGTATTCGCCGCTCTCTTCCGACGTAAACAGCACGAGCTCAACTGGACGGTTCAGACCAGCGAACGCCTCCCGCACTGCCTTGCGATCTTTTTCCTGCATCAGAGCCATTGGTGTGTTTCCTTTCACGCCATAATCATTGCAATTGCTATCTATCAGATGCACCCGCAGGAGTGTTGGTTACACGGCGTTTTGTCAGGCATCACCCTCCTTTATGAAGAGAACTCCGCTCCCAAACCCGATCAACACCAGTATGCCGGCAATTGTGCTAGTGATAGGATAGCCGGTGGTTGTGCTGATCCATGGCCCGGCCAGTGAACCAACAATCCGCCCCCCGCCGATGCAAGCGGTCATTAGCGCGCGCAGCGCGCCGCGCCGCTGCGCGCTGAGGCCGCTTATGAGCGGGAAGGTCGAGACGATCGCAAACTCGAAGCACAGATCAAATGCCAACAGCAGGGCCAAAAAGACCGGCCACGATCCGCTCTGCGGCAAGAGCAGCAGCCAGACGCCGACGAGCAAAAATCCGCCAATATCGCTCGGCGCTTGTCGATCCGGTCAGTGAAGAGGGTGGCGCCAAGCGACCCCATCAATTCAACCACGCCCAGCAATCCGAAGACGAATCCAAGCTCGGCGGTTGTGGCACTAAATGCGCTGCTCAGCCAACCGGCATAACTGACAAAGATCAGTTCAACCGCAGCTAATTTGGATGAAGATGAACCCCAACGCAGCCAGAATGCTCGGTTGCCGTAAGAGATGCCAGAGCTGATTTGTAGATGCTGGCTGGTGCGGTTGGCGGGTTGGCGGTTGGGCATCGTTCGGTAACATGATACACGATATGACCATCACGACGCCAGCTATGGTCAAGCTGGCAAAGATCGGCGCGATCCCCCATCGTTCCGCGCCCCACGTGATCAGCAGTACGCCGAGCATCTGCGCGCAGCGTTCGTAGCGGCTGCGCGCGCTAACGTAGCTTTGCAGCGCCGGCATGCCCACCGCGATGGCCAGTCCAATCACCGCATACCCGAACAGACACGGGATAAAGGCGGCGCTCAGCGCACAAAGAGCCGCGCCGATCGTAAAGATGACCCCGCCCCAAATCATCGTGGCCCGCTCGCCGATGCTATCACTCAGTATCCCTCCCAGCGGGCTCAGCAGCGACGCCGCTACTTGAACCGTGATCAACAGGCTGGCGGTGGTCAGATCAACCGCAAAGCCGGTAGCCAAAAACCCCAACAGTGGATAGACCATGCGGAAGGCGAGGCTGACCAGCCATCGTCCCCAGACCAGTGTCAACAGTTGGGGCTATGTCAGCTCATGCGCGTAATGAGCGGTGAGGGTTGTCATGCCAATAAACCTTGTCAAATGCAATGCGATCACAGGGGGTGAACCCATAACGAGGGCAGGTTGGGGCTATGCAGCGCATTGCCTAATCCTCCCTTTCCGCCGAGCACAAATAGCATTTCCGTTATGCCCTCATTCATATTC
>FQKF010039899.1_pt1 | contig 12785 bp, 10 predicted proteins | sample 1504521 | NCBI WGS metagenome assembly FQKF01 (sample SAMEA4475357, study PRJEB15587) | soil metagenome | biome: Soil; feature: Field | place: India | collected 2015-03-11 | depth 0 m
GGATTTGCTTTGGATTTGCTTTGGATTTGCGCTTTTGGATGCTGGCTCTCCCTCCTCACCCCCTTCACCTCCCTCAACATGAATGCCGGATATGCTGCAACCCTCAATGTTCTGTGCGCGACGCGCACAGAACATTGAGGGTTCTGGGGCTACCTCCCCTCCCCCCCTCACCCTCGAATCACCAACTCCCGATACCCCGTCTCTGCATCAAACTCTCGCCGAAAACTAAGACCAGGCAACACACCAATCACAATCTCTGCGGTGGTGTAGATGAGGCAACCCGGAAGGACGTGTCCTCCCAGAACGCGACCCGTGGAGTCGGCGATCGCCATGTGGTAGTGGGAACCGTGTACCGACATTACCCCCACCAGCGACACGATCTCAAACCGTCCCTCCAACACGGTGGCCTCTTCTTGAGCAGCGAAGCGCAAAGCCGCCCGGGTCAAGCTGCCAACACAGGTGACGACGCAGGCAGCCTCCCAGCCCTCCTGTTGCACCCATTGGTCTAGTTCAACGCGGAGGTCCTGTTGGGGATGCAGTCGCAGGGCAAGTCCGGCAGAGAAGGGGGTGGGGGTTCCCATGCTGGTTCACCTAGGAATCTCGATGAGTGGCAGGCGTGTTGACCTCTGCTAGCGATTGGGCGAGTGCTTCTTTGGCAGCCTGAATTGGAGTGAGCTTGCCTTGCGATCGCGCTGGCTTGGGAGGACGACCAACCCCATAGGTGAGGGCATAACTCCAGGCCAGCAGACGAAACCAGAGAGCAGGGTTGCGAGACTCCAGCCAAGGCTGCAGACGGCGGGCCAGATCTGGCACCCATTGCAACAGCCAACTGACCAGCGCCGTCAGGGTGAAATTGACGTAACTCCCCAGCCAGCGCAATAAGTCCCGTGCGCCTGCAAGTTCCCAGATCCACAAAAGAAGCGATGGATTTTGCCAGGCCGCCTTGAGCGCCATGCGGTTAAACGGTACCCAGCCGGCCCGGTCTTTCACGAACCGATCGGCAACGGCGGGGTCTTCGCCGGCCAGGATACCGAAGAAAGTGTTGAGCATGGAATTAACTCGCTCGGGGGCGATGAATTTGTGCGTTGGCACCATCATGCCCTTAGAAAAGAGCCAGGTGACCGCAATATTGCTCTGGAAGGCGCGGATCTGGCTAAGATAGGGGGCGGTTAGCAGGTCGTGGCGCAAGGCAGTATCCAACAAATCCGTCAGGCGAGGCAGATTTCGCACCAGCGAACCGAACCCAGTGAATACAAGGGGAGATTGCAGGGAGGCGGCATCCCCAATAGCAATCAGGCGATCAACAGCAATTTTGCGATCGCTGCTGCGAATACTGAAGTGACCGGGGATGTAGCCAAAGGTCGCTTTCCGCCAGACGAGTTGGTCGAGGTCGCAGCGGCGGTACTCCGGCAGAATCGCGAAGAAGTCCTCATACATCTCCAGCAGTGAACCGGGGTTTTCGGGGTGAACTTGGTGGTAGTGGAACAAGTAGAAGGTGAGTTCCTGATCGCGGCCTGGAAACAGTTCCCAGATCAGTTGTCGTCCCCGTGAGATGTCGCCATGACTGTTTAACACATCACCGTAGCGAGAGTCCCATACGCCGGGTGCAAACCCCCGTTCAATCACGGCTCCCACCGTCGGACACACGCTGCTGAAGGCTTGTCCGCCGTTGAGTTGCCACGCAATTGGGGAAGCCGTGCCCATTGCATCAACCAGCAACCGGCCCACGGCAGTGCGGGACTGGCCTGTGGGCAATTGGGTGGCCTGAACAGTGACGCGATCGCTCCCAATCTCGACCTGTTGAAACTCCGTCTCGTCCCAAATTTCGCCGCCTGCGGCGCGCAATTTTTCGCCGCAAAGGCGCAGCAATTGCTCTGCATCCAGACATACGTTGAGGACAGTCGGGGTATGCAAGACAGGAGCCTTGCACTGGGGCGGATTGTTGGCATCAAAAAACTTGTGAAAGCCGTCCACATACTCTCGTGCAATCATGCTTTCGCACTCGGCGGGTGTGAACAGCCCCAGATCCAGCAGGGTTTGCAACTCTTGCCGGGAAATGTTCCACTCCCGGTTCATACGACCAAAGGGCATCCGCTCCAGGAGCAACACTCGGTAGCCGAGGCGAGCCATAACTGCGGCATGGATCACACCCAAGGCACCGCCAATGTAAATGAGGTCGTAGGGGGGAGAGGGGAGGGAGGAAGAGGAGAGGGGGGTAGAGAAGACGACTTGCCGAGGTTGCTGGGGTGTGCGGACTCCCTCGCGCCAGCGCTTTTCCCACCAGTAGACGCGGGTAAGGTCGTACTCTCCGTTGGGAATGCGGCGGAAGTATTTGACCGTTAGGGGATAGTGGGGCGCAAGTGCGTCGAAGATAGTCTGCTGGGTCAGGTCGATGGTGGGCAGTTCGGGGTAGCGGTTGGGGAAGCGATCGCGCACGTCTCGTTCGAGCTGTGCTAGGATCTGCCGTTCTTCGGGAGAGGTCGATTCTCCCCAGCGAAAGGCTTTGAGATAAGTGGTGCGCTGCACCGCCCAGACAAAGATGGAGATCTCGAGCGGAAGATTTCCTGAAGCTGAAGCATCGGAGGCTTCAGAGGGGTTACCCTGAGACAACTCAATACACACCCCATCCGGTGTAATGCGTTTTGCTCCCGCACAGGGTTGAAAGGTTTGCCCCAGCCAGGAACGCACAGCGTCTGTGTTGGGTGTTGGAATTTCCAGGTAAAGCAGTTGTCTCATCGCAGAAATTTAAATCCTTCTAAATACTCCAAAAACCTTCAGCAAATAGAATTGACAGCGGCAAAAAGTACGCTACACTACAGTACACCTGTTTCTTAAAACTAAGTTACGAATTTCTCATAATTCGTGAAAAGCGGTAATCCCGCTGTAGCATCCCCTATCAGTGTGACCAGTATTTAGTGTGACCGATCTCGCTATGCATTATCCCATCCCGACCAGCCCTCAAGAAATATTGGCCCTCCGCCAACAGCCTGTTGATGAGGCGCTGGTGGCGGCGGCGATCGCCGGAGTGATTCAACTGGCTCGCGCTCAGGGGCGATCGCTCGATGAACTGACTGCCGAAGTGATGGCAGATGATGCAGTGCTTGACGAAGCGCTCCGTCAAGAGCTGAGCGAGATTGTCGCCCAGGCATGGCAAGTGCTTTAGAGCGCGAACGATTGGTGGGGCGAGACACGCCGTGCCACTGGCCCCACATCGGCTTAACCAATGCTGCCTTCAAGCTCGGTTCAGCCGACCTGAGGTTGAGGCAGTTGCACACCGGAGGGGGAGAGTGAGGATAAAGGAAGTTTGCTGCTGCTGGCTAGCGACCTGAATACTGCCTCCTAGATGATCCACCAATTTTTTCACGAGGGCTAACCCTAGCCCTGTCCCTCCATACTGCCAGGGGTCATTGTTAGGGATGCGGTAAAACTTTTCAAAAATGCGGGGTAATTCTTCCGCAGCAATCTCAACTCCTGTGTTGGTCAGTTGAATTTGCAGACAGCCTTGAGGTTGGGCTGTTCTAGAGGAAGCAGGTTCATGGGACAGTGGCAGCACCTGGATCGACAGGATAATTCGCTCCTGGGCAGGGGTGTACTTGCAAGCATTGGTCAGCAGTTCCACCAGCACCCGTTCGAGTTTGCCGGGGTCTGTGACGAGCGGTAGATGCTCTGGAATCTGCTGTTCAAACTGTTGCTGATGGTTTGCGAGCCGTTCCTGGAAGGGCTGCAGGATGGGGATAATCCAAGTTGCCAAGTCAATGGTGGTGGGGGTGAAGACCTCTGTCCCGGCATCCAAACGAGAGAGGTCTAGCAGGTCGTTAATCAGGCGAATTTCACGCTGGCATTCATCATGCAAGATTTGAAAGTAGCGGTTGGCCCGACTGGACACATCCCCAAGCACACCGCCCTGGCGGAGCACGATCTCTAACATCTGCGCTGCCATCTTGATGTTCGACATGGGAGTCCGCAGTTCGTGGGAAACTGTGCTGAGGAAGTCATCCTTGAGACGGTTTAGTTTCTCCAGTTCCTTCACCTGGGCTTGAGCAGCTTGGAATAGGCGGGCCTGCCGGAGGGCGATCGCACACTGGTTGGCAACCTGCTGCACGAGGCGAATATCCTGGTCGCTGAAGGCGTAGTATTTTTGATTGATCAGCCACAGGTCACCCAAAACGCCCTTGTCATCAAAAATCGGCACGCATAACATCGCGACATGACCGCGCACCGGGTTGGGTGTAACAGAGCAAAACTGAATGTATTGTCCTTGAAACAGTTGCCCATAAATTTCTGGGAAGGCAGACAACTGCGAGACTCGCCCCTGAGAAGGAGAAACCGTTGTGGTGTACTCGTAGCGAATGGTCGAAGTCCCTTCCTCTAGGTTGTAGAGCGCTGCATTACAGGCTCCTACGCCAATGACAGTGGCTAACTCCTGCACTGCCGCCTGCAAGATCTGGTCTTCATCGAGACTATCGCGAACTTTATCCGTGATCCGCTTGAGGGTTTCCTCAAAGTTGTAGGCCAGTTGCAGTTGCGCCGTCCGGATCTGGATCTGGCGCTCCAGGTCGGCGTTGAGTCGCTGCACTTGGTGATACAGTTCCGACTGTTGGATGGCAATTTCCACCTGAGCCGCAATCTGCCCCATCAGTTCTACTTCCCAGTTCTGCCAGGAGCGGGGGTGGTGGCACTGGTGGGCAATCAGCACTCCCCAAACTTGCTCACCTTTCAGAATCGGAGCGACCAGTTTTGCTCGCACGTCGAGGTGGTGGCGCGCCTCCGACGGTTGTGAGTCATCTCCTGCCTGGGTCAGGTCAGCAAAGGCTCGCACCTTACCATCTCGGTAGGTGTGGTCGATACTTTCGTTGCACCAGTCTGGAGAGAGGGGCTGCTCCAGCAGGGAACTGCTGCCAGGGGCGATCGCCTCAACCATAATGGCCCCCTGCTCGGTGGCACCGCTGTGACAGATCAGGACGCGATCGGCCTGGAGCATCCGGCGCACTTGATGTACGGTTGTGTGCAGAATTTGACGCAAATCCAGAGAACGCCGGATATCTCGCACAAAACTAACCATTTGTTGGGCCAGAGCGGCTCGAATTCGTTCCGACTCTGCCAACTGTTGTCGGGCAGTTTCCAGGGGATTGTCCCCCTCTTGCTGGGGGTGTCCTTCCAGCAGCCAGAGTGTGCTGTTCTCAGAACTTTGCAACGGTTGCCAAGTAACCATCACCGGATAGATCTCCTGGTTGGGCTTGAGAAACCGGAGCACCTGGCGCTGGGAATCTGATGGCGCTGGCAGCGCAACTCCCGCTGCCGGGTGATTAGCCCAGCGGAAGCAACCCTGCGCTTTTAGATGATGAACATCCTGGGGATGGAGCAGATCAACGAGGGGGCGATGAAGCAGAGCGATCGCCTCATAGCCCAGGCTAGCCGCCCCAGCAGGGTTGACTGCCAGGATCTCTCCCCGCTCGTTGAGAGTGAAGTAAAGCGTCACAGGATTTCTGGTAGCAACGTGTTTGGGTGAGACGGAATCGATCGACGGGGGGACTTGGGTGCTGTCTGGGGCAGCAGGTTGGTTGTCAGGGAAGCTCTGCCTGATAGTGGCGATCGCACCGGAGCGACTATTAGAAACACCCGTTATGGTAGTTGGACAGGGATCGTCCTCCCGCAGAGAAATACCTTCCTCTGAAATCAGGTTACTTGATTGCCTCGCGGCTAGGGTGTACCTAGAGCCACTCATGCTAGAAGGGGCACAGGTCGTGAAGGGAGGCTCACCAAAACTGGACATGGGGCAATGGGAGAAAGGAGGACTCGCCGCTGCGGGCCAAGTTCACCCTGAACTCACCCAAACGGCTCTTAAACGAAGTGGAGGTAGACCTTGCCTGCACGGGATAAAAGTTCATGTTTAGAGTTCCCCAATGGCGCAGCAGAATCACGATTAAACCCTAAGTTTTGCCGCTCTCCTAAAAAAACCGCTCAAGATGAGATTAGCCTTCCTTGCCCTCATGGTTCTGCCCTATGCACGCCCTACTCACTGGCCCCCTGTGCGTTGAAACCCTGACCCTGCCGATTGCCAATCTGCCTCAGCGACTCTCTGGCTTACGGGTTGTGCAACTCTCCGATTTTCACTGGGATGGAGTGCGGCTGTCTGAGGAATTGTTGAACCAAGCGATCGCTGCCACTAACCGCGCCAACCCTCACTTGATTGCCCTCACGGGTGACTTTGTGACCACCAGCCCAGAGCCCATCTATTCCCTGGCATCCCGTCTGCGGGCCCTGGAAAGTAGTGCAGGGGTTTTCGCCGTGCTGGGGAATCACGACACCCGCCCTTCTAGACGCTCAACGATCATCCGTGCCCTGACAGAGGCTGGCATTCAAGTGCTGTGGAACCAAGTTGCTTACCCGTTCGGAGCAGATTTTGCCGTCGTAGGGCTGGCGGACTTGTGGACTAAAGAGTTTGACCCCGCCCCGCTCTTTCGCTCTTTGCCCCCCCAGGTGCCCCGTCTGGTGCTGGCGCACAATCCCGACTGTGCTGAGGTGTTGCAGCAGTGGCGTGTCGATCTTCAACTCTCTGGTCATACTCACGGCGGGCAGATCCACCTACCAGGGCTGGGCGCCCCCCACGCGCTATACCTTGCGCTGCGCGACTGCATCCCGACAGAACTGCGCTCTTGGTTGCCCTACATGCGGCGAGACAGCGATCGCATCGTGCGTCACTGGGAATGGGTGCAAGGGCTGCATCAAGTCGGTAACAACCAGCTCTATGTTAACCGGGGGCTGGGCACCTACTACCCTGGTCGGTTATTCTGCCCGCCGGAAGTGACCGTATTCACCCTGGTTTTAGCTTAAGGTCAGTTCGGGTTAAGCAGGTTTTGGGGCACAATGCGATGCGCGGTGTGCCAAACCTCTTGGTTTTCGGGGTGCGACGCGCTCGGAAAACCAAGGGGTTCAACTGATCTCAAATTCACGTGATAGCGGTTCTCATCTTGATGAGCGGCAATCACCTAGCACAAGATTTGGCTGGTTAAGGAGTTGAGTGGTGTGGTCACAGACCACACCACAGCCAGCCGCTATCCCTATGCAAGCATCCCTGCAAACCATCTACGATTTGCCCTAGGAGCGACGGTAGTGCTTTCCACCCCCAAAGCCAGCGATCGCCTCCTACCCTTACAGCTAGGCCTCACCCCGAATTTCCTGGACAACACCATCCCGCAACAGCACTTCGACCTGCATCTTGCGGATCAGGTTGTCGCCCTTCTCAACGCGGAAGAAGCCTTCAATTTGGCCTTGGCCCACCTCCTGTTCCATCTCCAGCATTTGCACCTGCTGAAGCTGCTGCAGGATCTGGTTTTTGCGCTCTAGCAGTTCGCTCTTTTTTTGGTTCACCTGCATCTGCACATTATTGATTTCCTGAGAAATGGCAGCTTCGCCAACCTGAGCCACCTGACCTTGCAACTCAGTAATCATGCGCTGGCCTTGCAGTTCGAGTTGCTGCAATTGTCCATCGAATTGGTTGATCTGAGCTTGCAGTTGTTGCTGTACCTCCTCTTTCCAGCGGGGGGTGACGATCACTTTCACGTTGACAGCACGTTTGAGCAAAAGATGGGAATTGGAAGCGTCCATGAGTATTTTCGTGAAGAGCTTGGCAAGAAACAGCAGCGAATTTACATCCAAGTGAATCCACAACAGCAAGGGCAAGGCATTGCCTTGCCCCATGTCATAGCTCCGACTTACTGGGGGATCCTGATAGAGCCGCAGCCATCTAGAGGAAGACGGGGTGCCGGGGTTCTCCTGGCTGGGAGCGTTGCTCCCCGCCCCCGTTATCCTAAACAGATAGGCTAGTGCTAATCACAATCAACTTTCTCAACCTTTTCGTGAGTGAGCAGCAGGGCAGCCTACTGACGAAAACATTAAGAATTTTAATCTGTCAGGATCCTAACGGGGATCAGGCAAACATGTCCTCAATCATACTGCGATAGCGTTCCATCACGACTAGACGACGAATTTTTAGCGTCTGTGTCAACAGGCCATTTTCGATGGTGAACGGCTCAGTTAGCAGGCGAAAGGGGCCAATTCGGTCATCCGGACGGAAGCCTGGGCGATCCTTCACTTCACGAGTGAGTTCCTGCCGGAAGAGCGCCAGCACCTTTTCGTGGGCCAACAGATGGGCGAGTGTTTCCCCCTCTAGCGGGTCTAATTGAGACAGCACGCCCTGCGCGATCGCCCACTGCCCCAGTGCCTCCAAATTCGGCACAATCAACGCCCCCAGCGATCGCTGGTCCTGCCCGACTAGCATGATTTGGTCAATGAAGGCGCTCCGCAGACAGGCATCTTCGATCGGCTGTGGTTCAATATTTTCACCATTGGTGAGCACAATCGTGTCCTTCGCGCGGCCTGTGAGGACAAGGTGGCGATCGCCTACAATCATCCCCAGGTCTCCTGTATCAAACCAGCCTTCGGGGTCGATTGCCTTGGCTGTCGCCTCCGGGTTTTCGTAGTAGCCCCGCATCACCTGTGGTCCCCGCGCCAAGACCAAGCCCCGCTCACCTTTAGGCAGCACTTTTCGCGAATCAGGATCGACGATGCGGATCTCCGTGTTGGGCATGGGCTGTCCGGCAGAGCCGCGCATATTGGCTGTCGAACTGCGAGCAGTCAGCACTGGCGAGGTTTCCGTCAGGCCATAGCCCACCAGCACTTCCAGGCCAATCATCTCAAAGAAGGTGTCCAGGTGCATGGCCAGGGAACCGCCGCCACTAATCACCTGTTTGATCTGCCCCCCGGTCGCCTCTTTCACCTTGGTGTAGACCAGTTTGTGGGCTAGGCGATGGGCCGGCCAGCGGAGGGCCATCTCTGCTCTGGCGGCGGCTTTCTGAGCCACTGTAGGGAAGGGATTGGTGAGGCTCAGTCCCTCCACAACACGCTTGGCTTCAATGTAGCGACGGCTGTTGTCCAGGAAAAAGTTGACGAGCGCTTGCTTGTTAGCGGGTTGTTCCCGAAACTGCTTCTGGATGCCCTCGTAGATGGACTCCCACAGGCGCGGCACTCCCACCATGAAGTTGGGCTGGTACTGCTTCAAGTCTTGCTTGACATGGCGCAGGTTGGTGTAGGTCATGGTGCATCCCTGCGACAACAGGAAGTACTCGCAGGTGCGCTCGTAGGCGTGCCAAGTGGGGAGGATGGTGAGGACGCGATCGCCCGGTTGTAGTTGAGCGAACTGATATAGCCCGTTGATCTGGTGCAGCAGATTGCCGTGGGTCAGCATCACCCCTTTGGGTTTGCCGGTTGTTCCGGAGGTGTAGAGCAGGGTGGCCAGCGAGTCTGGGGTCAGGTCAACTGGCTCAAGGGGTTTGCCCTCAGCCAGTGCCATCAGCGCTGCAAAGCTCAAGACCTGCATCGCTTCCATTGGCTCACGGCCAACCATTTCCGCCTCAGCCTGAGCCAGCACCACAGCAAAGCGGATCGGTAGAGCATGCAGTGCATGCTGCAATTTCTTCAAGGTGGCCAGGTTCTCCACCACCAGCCCGGTGCTACCACTGTTTGCCAGGATAAACGCCAACTCCTCTGGGTCTGCCGCCGAACTGCGCACTACATCCACTGCTCCGGCGGTGAGGATGCCTAGATCCGCGATCAGCCAGCGGGGACTGTTGTCGGAGATCAGGGAGATGCGATCGCCCGGTTTCACCGCCAACTGCTGCAACCCCACAGCGAACTGTTGGATCTGCTGAAACAACACCTCATAAGTCAGGCTCACCTCTGGCTTGGCGTGGGGATCTTGCAGTGCCACGCGATTTTTGATGCTGGGATGACTGGCACAACGGCGAAACACCTCCGGCACCGACTGGGCATCTCGATGATCCAGAAATGGCTTCAGGCCAGATTGCTCTCCTGGAATAAACGGTGGACTTTTGACCTCAGACAAGGGAGAGGAAGTCTGAACAGAACGATCTAGCACAGCAGTCATGGGGCAGTCTCCGGGGGCAGCAAGCAGCAAACGGTCAACAGACAAATCAGGAGTCAGTAGTCTTTTTCAGGGTCTCATCCAAAGTTCTCATCCAAAGAGTAACTTGGGTGACAGCGATACAGTCGTTGAGCAAAGCTTGTTTACAAAAACACACCGCTCAGGGGCATCACCACCCTCCTCCAGGCTAGGATTTGGGGCGCTAGAATAAACCATTGGAGGGACGGTCAATCATCTGTCTTAGAGGGTGGTGTCATCTGGCGATCGCCCCTGCAACCCGACCACTCCCTTTCGTCACACGTGACATCCTGATTACAAAAGCGATGTGGGGCGTATCTCCCACTCAGCGATTTCATCCCAGTCCTGCGTCTCCCGCAACTGAGACCAATCCCGCAACTGAGACTAATTAAGGTTGCTATTCAACTTAAGGTTGCCATTCAAGGTTGCCATTCAACTTACCGAACAAACATAGATTACCGAACGAATATAGAGCAGCGATAGGAGCAAGCCCCCATGCCAAGAGCCATCTGGAATGGTGCTGTATTAGCCGAAAGTGACCAATGCGTCGTGGTGGAAGGGAACCAATACTTCCCCCCAGAGTCAATTCATCGAGAGTACTTCAAACCCAGTAACACCCACACCACCTGCCCTTGGAAAGGTGTTGCCAGTTACTACACTATTGAAGTCAACGGACAGGTCAACCCAGATGCGGCCTGGTATTACCCCAACACCAAAGAGGCCGCCAAAACGATTGAAGGGTATGTTGCGTTTTGGCGTGGGGTCAAGGTCGAAGTTTAGGCAACGTCTGTCCTGTGGGGGCTGTGAAGCGACTGAAATGTAAACTATTAGGTCTGTTCCAGTCAATATTGATGCCCGATTCGTTCTACTGGGCACAATAGCTGCTATGGTTGGTAATCGAGTTTTGCCAATTTATTAAGCCAATCGGTTGAATTGTCTGTAGGTTCAGAAAAATCTGCCAAACGATCCGTTAGTCACGCTGCTGAATTTGTACTAGAGGGAATGCAAGTCCAAACACCACCCGCTCAACCCAGTTCTGTTTTGCTTGATTCGTTGCCCGATATCGATTACTTGGGGGACGTTTTTCCCCGTCGGGCGCGAGTTCAAATTGACTTGCTCCTCCTGTCGATTGAGGCGCTATTGCTCTCCATTGAAGCACTCAATCTCAGTACACAGCAGCGCTCCTTTAATGGCTCCGAGGCCATTTTTGCTGTTGCGCAGGAATTGGGCTTGCAAGAGGTCATCAAAGGTCGCGTCACGCTCTGGAAGTTGCGGAGTGCAAACCCCCTGCGGCGCCATGGCAGCCAAAGAAAGGATCTCAGCATGACCGAGGCAAAGGCGCTAGTGGTGCTGATTAGTGATATGGCAAAACGATTGCGCGTTCGTATTTGTGAATTGCTGTTGGCTAATCAGCAATTGGCAGACAAAGGGTTTTCCCCTGATCATCACTATCTATTGGGGGATTACCTGACTCGCTTTCGGGCTCACTTCCGATCACGCATGAACCCTAATCGTGCAGCAGTCGCCGCCTACAGTGATGAACGACTGAACGAACTCGCACTCACCTTGTTGAGTCAGTTACTGTTCTGCACCGGGGTGGCGGGGACTCAGCGCCTCTGGTTTAGCCTGTTCGACGGAGAGGTGGCATGACAATCCAGCGCCAATACAGTCTGCCCAATTGCCGCTTAACGGTACAGGGATTTGCAGACGAAGCCACAGGCACCGCTGCACGCCCCGTTCTCTCGCGGGTTCTCAGTGTGGAGTGCAGCTTTCTAGGCCAAGATACGCCGCTAAGGGGCGATCGCGCGTTTCTAGAAAACCTCTCCACTGCCGTCAGCGAGTATGCCCAGGAATTTTTGAGTGGCATCCCCCACACCCATGGGACGCAATCGGGGCCGGTGCAGATCCAGAAGGTTGGGCCAAACCTACACCGCATTACGGTGAATTCTGAGGCAGCCACCACGAACGGTGTGCAGATTGCTGCTCCCGTATCGGTTGATCTGAAAACCGTCCAACTGTTTGACTTGGTGGATGCCATTGACCAGCTTGCTGCCGATGCCCAAACGCTACCAGATCTGTCACTCAAACTGGCTCCGCTGCCTAAGCGTCATGTTGGTAGTACGGAACCCATCGCTAAGCGGGTTGTGCCTGCTGCGATTGGGGTTTCGAGTCTGGCAGTAGCGGCGATCGCCTTGTTTGCCCTACCCATCCCCGAACGTCGCCCAGAACCTACCGCAGAGTCTTCTCCGCCACCAGTCACGGTCACTGCGACCCCTGGAGCCTCACCGCTCCCTGGCACTTCGCCTACGCCCGCAGCCTCACCGACAGCAGCTTCGCCCACCCCGGCAGCGAGTCTGACCACAAGCCCCTCTCCCGTCGCTGCAACCAGTCCTGCTCCAGTCGCCGCAGCAACACCTGGTGATTCGCAGCAGCTTGACCGAATTCTGGAAAACACTCCTGCCATTACAGATGTGGCAACCTTGCGCCAACTCAACCAGCAACTCCGATCCAAATTGGATGCGGCCTGGGACACTCGCCCTACCTTTGACGAGAACTTGGTCTATCGGGTGGGGGTGGCTCGCAATGGGGATATTCTTGGCTTCCGCTATGGTAACGATGCGGCGCTCAAGTATGTGAAGGAAACCCCCCTGCTCGACCTGCGGTATAACCCGATTGAGGGCAACCGTTCCCAACCAGAGGCGATCGCCCAGTTCCGGGTCGTCTTTCAACCTAACGGAGTGCTGGAGGTCAGCCCTTGGGACGGCTACCCCCAGGCTAGTCCTTCTCCTTAAGCAACGTGAATTCGGGATACGCTGAACCCCTT
>FQKF010102354.1_pt1 | contig 12760 bp, 8 predicted proteins | sample 1504521 | NCBI WGS metagenome assembly FQKF01 (sample SAMEA4475357, study PRJEB15587) | soil metagenome | biome: Soil; feature: Field | place: India | collected 2015-03-11 | depth 0 m
CATAGGCCACATCCGCATAGCGATATATCTTAGAAAGGTAGCCCATTTTGTTGACAATTAAAAACTCTTCATTTTCTACCGGCTGTCCGAAAAAAGCAAAAGAAAATTTATTTTCATTTAACAAAGAAGTAATGAAATCCGTCATTTTGTTGCTTATTTCATGCGGAATTAAAAGGCCCTTTAATTCCGGAAAATCTGTTTTCCATTTTGCCCACCAACGTAATATCCAGTCCATGTCGTTCTCCCATATACTGCCAAAGCAAACAACAGGCCCTTTGGTATTTTTCCAAAGGTAAAGGCCTTCAACAGGCGCCGGATCGTTTTTGATTTTTATTACCCGATCAATACGACTGTCGCCTTGTATGCTGGCATTTTTAATCCCGATTTCGTTCAATAAAGTCAACGAGATTTCGTCTTGAACAAAAATTTCCGAAAATCCCTTTAAGGACTCGCGGAATATACTTCCATACCATTTAAAAAACGGATGATGCGGTTTGAAAATGCCGGAAATCAAATAGTGTGAAATATTTCTTTTTTTCAACTCAAAAAGATAATTGAGCCAAAACTCATAACGAATAAACAAAGCCTTATGCGGCTTTACGATGCTTAAAAACCTTTTAACATGGTGCGGAAAATCCGGCGGAAGATATTCTACATGATGGGCCATTTCGAAGGATTTAAAGGCCTCTTTCCCGCTGGGTGAGAAAAAGGTAACGAGTACAAAATAATTATTTTTATTAAATATCCGTTCAATTAGCGGCCTTCCCTGTTCAAACTCTCCGTAAGAAGCGCAATGAATCCAAACCACGGGTAATGTGTTGTTCCCCATTTTGTTTTTAAGCCTTTTAAATATGTTTTTTCTTCCTTCTACCCACAAACGGGCTTTGGAATTAAAGAAACAGGCCAAGTGAATGGCCGCAACGTAACATGCAACTCCTAAGGTATAAAGGGGCCTGCTCAGTATCATTCCGTGTAATATATTCCTTCGGCTGTTTTTTTGTATAGGGGTAAAATCCAGGTGCCTTTTAATGAATAGCAAAAATTGAATTTATAATGTATGTCTTTGAGCCCGGTATCGTAATTTAATTCCCTGAAATTTTTGGTGTAAAACTGAAATAAAATCAAATCTATTCGGAAATTGGTGATTCGATTATTTCCGATATACAAAAATCCAATGGATTCCCTGAATACCAAACCGCCGCTGTATCGGTCATACCCTTTATAAAGTTGATTATCCAGTGAGGCTACAGTTTGCGCATAATCGAAAAATTTTATGCGGTGTTCCGTGTAACCCGTACCCATTCCCAACACGATTCCCGAGTTCATATTGACACCCGCCCATTTTGTTTTATATTCCGCACACGGAATTAAATACCACAATCTTCCGGTAATGCGCACATCGGCCGGATTTCCTTCGTTGTTCACAATGAACCCGTCTTCATTAGTTATGGCCGAAAGTGTATTTTCTTTTATTTTATTGGTGAATCCGTAGTTAAAATCCAAACCGAAAAGCCATTTCGATTGAAGCATGAAATCGAACTTAAAACCGGCAGTCATAAATAAGCCAAATCGTTTAGCCATAAATCCGCCGGGCTGAAGCATGCCGAAAGAAGTACCGAACATGGGAAAACTTTTTTTTTCTTCCTTATCCTGAGAATATCCGTTGGCGACAGCAATAAAAATTATGATAAATAAAATAAAATATTTTAAATTTCTCATGCGTACGTTCTGACTTTATCATTTACAAAATCTTCCGTTATCTTTCCGTCTTTGAGTTTGACTATTCTTCGGGCATGTAATGAAATGTCTTCTTCATGCGTAACCAGCACCACCGTGTTCCCGTCGGCGTGGATTTTTTCCAACAGTCCCATAATTTCCAGGGATGTTCTGCTGTCCAGATTTCCGGTGGGTTCATCGGCCAAAATAAGCGAAGGATGATTAATCAAGGCTCTGGCAATGGCCACCCGTTGACGCTGACCGCCGCTGAGTTCGTTCGGCTTATGATGGATGCGATTTCCAAGCCCCACCTTATTCAGCATTTCCATGGCGCGTTCTTTTCTTTCTTTCTTCGAGACGCCTGCATAAATGAGCGGCATGGCTACATTTTCCCATGCCGTAAGCCGCGGCAATAAATGAAAAGTTTGAAAAACAAATCCGATTTGCTTATTCCTCACTCCGGCTAATTCCGAGTCCGACATGGTGGATACATCGGTCCCGTTAAGAAAATAGGAACCGCGGGTGGGCGAGTCGAGGCAACCTAAAATATTCATCAATGTTGACTTTCCGGAACCGGAAGGCCCCATCAACGAAATATATTCGTTTTTTTTAATTATAAGGTTTATGCCGTTTAGGGCGTAAATTTTTTCTTCCCCTATGGCATAAATTTTATATACATCCCGAATATCAATCAGGTTTTCCAAAAAATTATTTTTTCTCAAGAACCTCGTCTATCATGCCGTAATCTTTGGCTTCCTGAGCGGTCATCCAGTAATCGCGGTCGCTGTCCTGCCACACTTTTTCATAGGGTTGACCGCTATGCTGGGAAATGATTTCATACAATTCTTTTTTCAATTTTAAAATCTCCCTGGCGGTAATTTCAATATCACTGGCTTGTCCTTCGGCTCCGCCCAAAGGTTGATGAATCATGATGCGCGAGTGTTTTAGGGCCGTTCGTTTTCCTTTGGCTCCGGCACATTGCAATACGGCGCCCATGCTGGCAGCCATCCCCGTACAGATGGTGGCCACATCGGGCTTCACGATTTGCATGGTATCGTATATACCCAAGCCTGCATATACACTGCCGCCCGGAGAATTAATGTAAATTTGAATGTCTTTTTTAGAATCCACACTTTCCAAAAACAATAACTGCGCCTGTACGATATTAGCCACCTGGTCGTTGATGGCCGTACCTAAAAATATAATACGGTCCATCATCAAACGGGAAAACACGTCCATTTGTGCCACGTTCAGTTGTCTTTCTTCAATAATATAGGGAGTCATAGATGAACGGACCATGGATGTATAGTCGTGAAGCGTTAAGCTGTTGATTCGGGTATGCTTAGTGGCATACTTATAAAATTCATTGGAGTCAAACATGAGAAAAGTATTTTATGCTATAAAATTACTAAAATTAAAGGCAACAGATAACAAAAAAGCCATGACTTATGCATGGCTTTGGTAAAATAAAAAAGGGATATAATCAGTTAACGAATTTTTTGGATACTTTTTCGTTTTTGGTTTGAACGGTTACGATAATTAATTTTTCATCGGTTTGGAACGGGAGTTCGAATTTATTGTCCGGAGCATTTACATTTTTATTTTCATAGATAACCTGACCCAATAAATTGGTGATGCGAATGTGGCTTCCGTTCAAATATGTTCCTGAGAAATAGATGCTGTTTTCGCCTTTCAGGATTTGCACAAAGCTGGCCGGGTCTTTGGGCAAAGGATCGGAAACTCCGGTGGGCAGCCATCCGCCGCAAACAATAAGTTCAAAGCGCGGGGCCTGGGTGGAGTCGTGCAGATTAAACAAATAAGGACCATTATTCAGGTTATGAATGGTGTTGGTGTATTTGTCTTTAAGGTTCAGGCAGGTTCCGGGCGGAAAATCCACCAGTTCGGTGGCTTCAATTTTAAATACACCGCTGACCGGTGTTTTGGCTAAAACAGGGATGGTGTATCCGTTAATGGACAAAGGCAAACTGTTGATGGAAAAGTCTTTATTAAGTGATTTGGTAGAAATGGTGGCTTTTTTCGGATCGGGCGAAGCAGTGGAAGTGTTGAACGAATTGGGGAATATTTTTTTGGCATCCATTAAGTCCTCATTTGCAGTGGCATTCGGGTGTAAATAAATCACGGTTTCGTCCCAGGATCCTAAAGGACTGGTCAGTGAAAGACGGATAAGTGAATTAGAATTGGTGTTTGATGTCTTGAGTAACTGATTAGATGAAGTATTTCCGGTATAGGATTTAGCAATTTCAGCAAATACAAAAGTGGTATTGGTATTGGCTTCCACATGAAATCCTTGTCCCATGGGAATTACATCTTTTGCTCCGGCAGAGTGAGAGGAAACATTTGAAACTCCGTTGTAGGATGTAGATAACCCCAGATCCGGATTATATATATATGTGACATTTGTGATGTTAGATGAGTTAGAACCAACGGCCATCAATCTTCTGAATTCAATGGGGGAAGGATAGGGATTGGCAATCAGATTAAAACCGGGGTATGCCGAACCGGAAGTGTTGGTAAGGTTAACGGTTACAGAACCCTGAACGGCAGCCCCCGAAACCGTCCATGTCATATCCGAAGTGGTATTCTGACCATTTCCCAAATAAACCCAGTAACCCTCGCCCGGGTTTAGCGGAGAGGAAGCGGTCATGGGATCATATTCCGCCCCTCCGCTGCCGGGTTCATGGTAACGATAAACGGAAATGAAGGGGCCGCCGGCCGAAGTTGTTCCATTGATACATCCGTTGCAGGTCATGGGAATTTGCCCGTCCCAGGCCGAAAGGTTGTTACCGCTAACGCCGCTCACACCTAAGTTTGTCCAACCCGTGGTTCCGCCGGTTGCAAAAGTTCGGACAGTGATATTGCCGTTTATCATGCTGGAGGATGTACCGTCGCCCAACATGGCTATGCGGCCTTTTAATGAATTTGTGGAGTGAATTCTAAGATTTCCGCCGGTGTTTAAAGTAACGTTCTTACTTATAATTTTCAAAGAGTCCAATATGGTTACTCCACTGTTTATTTGAATGGTACGGGTGTTTGTATTTGGTATAAATAATATACCAAAGGTGTTTGATGAACTACCGCTAATGGTTTGGTTCGTTGTTCCTGCCAAGCCGATGATGCTTTGGGAAGTGCCGTTAAAAACCCCGTTGTTGGTATAATTTCCGGTAATATGCAGAAAATCACCATTTCCCATGTTTAATGTTCCGGTGGAAGTTATGTTTACGTTGTGAATCCTAAATCTTCTATTGATAGCATTATGGCTGAAGGCAGCTGAAGATGGTGTTGAAATTGAATTGTTGCCGTATAAATTTAACACTTGTGTGGTGTTAGTGGTTAATCCCCCTGCATTAATTATTGTGATATTCGAGTTATAAGTATTGATGTTATTAGAAAACGTTACAGTACTTGACGTGCTGAAATATAAATTCGGAACTCTGCTTCTGTTATTTGTATTGGCACCCCTTATGGTCTTTGGGGAAGAGCCATCAAAAACTAACGTAGCGGTATGCGCGGATGGGTTTGATGTATTTGTATGGCCACTTAAATCAAGTAATCGATTTATATTTACAACACCCTGAACTGAAATAGGTCGTGAACCTATAAATGACAACGATTGAGTATTAACAGAAGGTAAAGTTGTAAAAATGAAGTTTCTTTGAGAGGAACTAAGTGTAACTTCACTATTTCGAAGTCTAATAAATTCAAAAGGCGGACCTGAATTATCTATGAAAACAGTACTATTGCCAGCACAGTATACGTCGAATACATAACCATTTTGTTGAATGGAACCGTTGTTACCAATAGATATTGTTCCGGAAGAAGAAGATGTGTGAAGATAAAAATTAAAAACAAATCCGGAAGTCGGATCGGGAGGAATAAAATTACCTTGTTCAATGATAAATTCGTTAAATATTTCCACGTCATTTCCATTAGTAGATGCATCAAAATTTCCGGTGTAACCGGAAAGCATAGTGAAGCCCGATACAGATACTGGCATATCAACAATACAATCATCAATTGTATAATTCCCGTCAAAAACCACCCCGTCAGCAGGACCGGGAGGCCCTCCTGCCGGTATCCAATTATTGGGATTTGAAAAATAAAAATCACCGCCTGAATTCGTCCATGTATATGTGGTTTGAGAAATTAAAAACACACAGAAAAAATTAATAAGAAAAAAATATTTATTCTTCATAATCATAGTATTTTGTTTACTTTTACGTAAATATACAAAATAAGGTTTGAATAATTTACGGATTTAACATTTTTGTACCTTTGGCTTTTTCAAAATTCAATGAAACGTCTAATTTGCGGTATCTTCACAATAACAACAATTATAACAGGATACATTTATTCCCAACCTCATTCGTCCTTAAAGGGCTTCGTTTATGACAAAGAAAGCGGGGAAAGCGCCCCGTTCTGTAATGTATTTCTGAAAGGAACCACCCTGGGGGCCCAAACCGACCTGAACGGGTATTTTATCATTCCTAAAATTCCGCCCGGTTCCTACATCCTAATGGTAACCAGCTTTGAGTACGATACCCTGAAAATGTCCGTAACCCTTAAACCCGGGGAAGTGTTAACCAAAAAACTTTATTTGGTTAAAGGCAAGGGTATTCAACTCTCGGAGGTGGAAATTTCAGCGGAGCAAGCCCGCAAGAACGAGGAAAGTCAGGTGGGTTACCAGCAAATTGACCCCATCGTCATTAACAAACTTCCCAGCATTGGCGAACCCGATTTGGCCCAATACCTGCAGGTACTGCCCGGCATTGTTTTTACCGGCGATCAGGGCGGCCAGCTCTTTGTTCGCGGCGGAACACCCATCCAAAATAAAGTATTACTTGACGGTATCCCCATTTTTAACCCTTTTCATTCCATCGGGTTGTTTTCCGTGTTCGATAATGAAATCATGAAGCATGCCGACATTTATTCAGCCGGCTTTAATGCCGAATTCGGAGGGCGTAATTCTTCGGTAATGAATATCATCACCCGCGACGGCAACAAAAAGCACCACGGCGGTGATGCCTCCGTTTCAACTTTTGGCGCAAAATTTAATTTGGAAGGTCCATTCCGCAAACTCACCGAAGAAGAAGGCGTGAGTTCATCCTACATGCTTTCCGTTAAGCATTCCATCCTGCCCTATACTTCGCCCGTTATATATCCCTATGCCAATAAAGATAAATCTCTGCCTTTTCATTATACGGATGTGTTAGGTAAAGTGGCATTTAATGCATCCAACGGCAGTAAGTTCAATTTCATGGCCTTTTCGTTTAACGATAAAGTGGATTTTAAAAACATTGCCCGCTTCAATTGGTATAACCACGGCGGAGGTTTTAATTTCGTGAGCTCTCCATACGGGGCTAATTTATTGATTAAGGGAAATGTGTCGTATTCCGTGTATAAAATCAATTTTCAAAATGCCCAGTTGGAGTCCGATCGCAAAAACAGCGGCATCAAAAGCACCAACATGGGTTTTTTCTTTACCAAATTTTTAAATGTTCAGCAATTGGACTATGGTATTGATGCCCAAATTACCAATACGTCTTATGAGGTATTTAATCCCTATTTGGCCAAAGTAACTCAAAGCCGTTCCACCACCGAGATAGCCGGATTTATTCGGGGTAAGTTTTTGCTTTTCAATAAAAAATTGATTGTAGAACCGGGTTTTCGGATGCACTATTACACCACGCTCAGTTTTGTGAGTCCGGAGCCTCGTTTTTCCTTCAAATGGAATCTCCTCAATAAATTACGCCTGAAAGGCGCCACCGGCATATACTCCCAAAGTTTATTCAGCGCCAGCAACGACCGCGATATCGTGAATTTGTTCTATGGCTTCATCAACGGCCCCGACCTTTACACCCTATCTTCCGAATTTTTAGACCGAAACGGCAACAAACAAGATGTAAAAACCACCGTGCAGCGCGCTTTTCATCTGGTGGGCGGACTGGAATGGGATGCGTTCAAATGGTTGGAAATAAACGCAGAAATATATCGTAAAATTTTTTATTCGGTCATTAACGTTAACAGGGAAAAAGTTTTTGACGATAATTCCATGAACGTAGACAGGCCCGATATTCAGAAAAAAGAATTTTATCTGGAACAAGGCGAAATCTCGGGTTTTGATGTTACGGCCAAAGTCAAAACCAAAAAACTGGATGTATGGGCCGTGTATTCCTATGCCGTTAATTTCCGTTGGTTCGGTAACATCAATACCGGTGAAATTCTGAAATATCCGCCCGTTTTCGACCGCAGGCATAATGTGAATTTGGTGATATCCTACGCCATCGACAAACGCAAACGCTGGGAACTGAATTCCCGATTTAATTACGGCTCGGGCTTTCCGTTTACCCCCACGCAGGGATTTATCAATCAGTTCAATCCGCAAGGGAACATCAATTTTAATTTTATTCAGGCCAACGGTATTTTGGGCTATATTCCGGGCGAACTCAACAGCAAGCGTTTGCCCGACTATGCCCGTTGGGATATCGGGCTGCAATATAAATATCCGTTTTCCGATTTGCGTTCATTGGAATTTACGTTTGCCGTAACGAATGTGCTGAATCGTCGGAATATTTTTTATGTGGACCGATTTACGTATGAACGCATCGACCAACTTCCGCTTTTGCCTCATCTGACCCTTCATTATTCCTTTTAGTTTATTTTTGAGCCATTATGGGAAGTAAAGTTTATACCAAAACCGGCGACAAAGGACAAACCTCGCTTATCGGGGGGACGCGCGTGTCTAAATCCGATATTCGTATCGAGGCCTATGGTACGGTGGATGAACTGAACAGTTTTATCGGCTTGCTACGCGACCATATTTCGCAGCACGAGCAGCACCAAACGCTGATTAAAATACAAACGGAACTTTTTGTGGTGGGAGCACTGTTGGCCGAAGACAAAGAAAAAAACAAAATGAAGTTGCCGGAGTTAAAAGCCGAAGCGGCCGCGTTTTTGGAAAAAGAAATCGACCGCATGGATGAACAACTTCCGCCCATGAAGCATTTTGTGCTGCCCGGCGGGCATCCGGCAGTGTCGGTGGCGCATGTGTGCCGAACTGTTTGCAGACGTGCGGAAAGAAGAGTCATTGAACTTTCCTCAACATACCAATGTGATTTGGAGCATATTATTAAGTACTTAAACAGGTTATCCGATTACTTTTTTGTGCTCTCAAGAAAATTGGCACACGATTTTAAGGCCAACGAGGTTCCCTGGATCCCCGAAAAATAGCGTGATGAAGCCCTTGGATATCGTAAATCGAATGATGGAAAACGATGCCTTCAGCCAATGGCTGGGCATTCGTGTACTGGAGGTAAGCGAAGGGTTTTGCCGGCTGAGTATGACGGTTCGCCGGGAAATGCTGAACGGTTTTTCCATCGCTCATGGCGGCATTACTTTCAGTTTGGCCGATTCGGCTTTGGCATTTGCATCGAACTCCTTCGGAAGAAAAGCCGTCAGCATAGAAACATCCATTCATCATTTGGAAAAAGTGGAGGTGAATGATGTGCTTATAGCCGAATGCCGACTGGAATATCAATCGGAAAAATTCGGGCATTATTCCGTTAAAGTCTTCGTTGAAAAAAAAGAATTACAAAATCCGGTGGCTTTTTTTAAAGGAATTGTTTATCGGACTTCCCGGAATTGGGAGTAAGCGCCCTTTAATAATCATCGTCCTCGTCGGTCTTTTTCTTTTTATTGATTTGGTTTTTGTTTTCGTTTGATTTTGGATTTTCGTTTTCCAATTCAAATTTGGTTTTGGGATTATTGCCGGCGCTGTCTTTTCTTCCTTTGAACTCTTCCCGGAAAATTTTTTTCAATTCCGATTTCTGCATGGCAAAATCCTCTTTCATTTTTTCCTTAATACCTTGCTTATCCACCGAATATTTTAAATTGTCCAAAGGGCCATATATACGGACAAACAACTTGCGACGGTTTTGTTCATCGGGCAGGAATTCGTCTTTTTGTTTGCTCTTCTTGCTCAGGAGCTCGGGTAAGGAAACCGTAAGGTGATAATTCAATACATTATCAAACCCATGTTCGCCGGAAATTTGCAGGTTTAAAGCGGAATTTTTGATTTGGGTTTTAGGCAGGAATATTCTCTGCTTTTCAATGGTAATTGAACCAAGGATGTCATCAAACCGGATGTCGTTCAGTTCCTCCACCGAAATAAATTTGGAAAGACCTTTAAGGGGTTCAAAATTTTTCAGGCGTCCGCGACTTATGGTATATTGTGCCTGAGAAAGAACGCTGTTCAGCAAACAGTTGAAATTTTCGTCCCAGGTTCCTTTGAAAAAATAATTCCCATGTAATACCCCATCCAAGTTTTTGTCGGTCAGCGTTTGTTGGCCGAAATTGTTGAATGCCTGAAAGGCATCTTTCAGTCCGAGGTCCGAAAAATTTCCTTCAGAAAGAAAGTGATATTTTTCGTTTTTCATGTCCATGCGTATGGCTGCCGTAAGGCTTCCTCCGAATACATTCATGCGGATGTCCTCCGCAAACACCTGGTCGTCTTGCCAATCCAGCAGCATGAAAACCTGTTGGGCTTTAAAGCCGGAAAAAATCAAGGCATCGGCTTGAAGCGCCAAATTTAATCTGAAACCTTTATTGGTTTTATGGTTGGCCGATGAATGGCCGGAGGCTTGGGGGGCGTTTTCGGTTAATTGGTTCCATGCCATTAATTCTTCCATCCAGTTTTTTACGTCCCATTTTTTGATAAGTAAGTTACCCGTAATTTCCAGTGCATCGTCACCGAAAATATAGCCGGGGAATTTTTTCCATTCGCCCCGGATAAGAAAATCATTATCGCCCATCTTTAAAGAGAGGTTTTCCACCAAGACCCGCTGATGGTCGGTGGAGATGCGGCCGGAGTCAATTATGGCCGATTTGTTTGTGGGTTTATGGATAATCGCGAGTGCTTTCGGCAACAACATCAGTTCCAGCCGGGTATCCGGAAGAATTTCTTTTTTTCTGAATTGTTGTGCGGAACATTGCAGTTTGACAGAACCGAACAGTTCGCCGGTGCAGGAAAACAAACTGTCTTTTCCCGAAAGCGTCAGGAGCAGGGGAACGGGAATTGGGCCGTTGAAGGAGAAATCGGCATTCAATTTTTCAAAATCAGACAAATGAAGGCGGGCATCAAAGGGCTTATCGTTCCAGTTGCCTCTTATGTAATCGAGGGTCAGAAGGCCTTTGATACGGGTGCCGGTTTCCAGTTTGCCTTTCAATTCCACCTGATTCAGGCGGGTTTTCCATTCATCGTGGGTGATTTCAAGGTCTTTTCCTTCAAAATCGGCTTGCAGGGCATAAGATTTATTTTCCAGAGTATACCGTCCGTTGATGTCGATGGGGTCGTTGGTTTTGGGTAATTCATTACGGTTGTATTTCCATATGGAAAGGATACTTTCGGGGCGAATGTCGTCGCCTTCAAATCGGATGTCGGCTTTATTTAACAGCGAGTCGAACACAAAAAAGCCCGACATTTTTAGTTTCATGTCGCTTAAAGAAAGGTTCAGTTCGTCCAACGTATATTGATTACTTGTTTTTTCTATTTCGGTTTTGGTTTTAAAATTTTTTTCTTTGATGTATTCGTTATCGGAAATTTTAAGTGCATGCACCCTGCCGTCCGTTTTCAGTTTGATTTTTATACTTTCCTTATGCAGGCCGAACGTTGAGGCGATTTCATTCAATGATAAAATCACATAGGCATCATTTTTTTTATCGCGATAATTAATCTTCACATTTTGAAAAGAAATTTCCTCCAGGTCGATTTCCGTTTCCGATGATTTTAGCTCGTCTTTGGTGTGTTCCTTGGTTTTCAAAAAATTCCAGTTTTCCGTTCCGTCTTTGCGCAGTATGGGATTCAGGTGTAAATTATTGGCGGAGATTTTATGGATGGAAATATTATTTTCCAGAAGCTTCCAAATGGAAAAGTGAAATTCAAGCATTTGGGCACGAACAAGGGTGTCTTTGAATTTGGGGTGGGAGCCCATTACTGCCACATCCGTCAGACGCAGGGTGGTGTTCGGGAAAGTTCGAAGAAAAGTAATGTCGATATTTTCCGGTTGAATGTAAACAGGGGTGTTCAGATATTTGTTTAATTCCTCAATGGCCCGTGATTTAATTTTGTTTTCGTTCAGAAGAAGGATGCCGATACCCGCCAAAATGACAATGATAAAGAACAAAAAAGAAAAAAGAAAAAATTTGAATATTTTCCTGAAAAAGATTCCGGGCGGATTTTGCGGTTCTTGAACAGGTGTGTTTGGCATTTAAAACAAAATTAAAGGGAAAACTCATTCAACCTGTTTTCATCAAACAATCTTTTAAGAAAGATTAAGTAAGGGTTTTTTGATTGTCAGTGAATGATGATTTTTAGAGGCACGAAAGCAGGGTTGTTCTGATGGAGAATATATAAGCCTTTGACCAATTCGTTTTTGGAGATGGAAAACGTTCCTTGATTTCCCGGGATGAAACGCTTGATAATTTTCCCGGCGGGTTCCATAAGGATGAATTCGTGGGTTAAGGAGGCCGGTTCATCAAAAATGAATTCTATTTTATTCTCGTCTTGAAAGATTCTCACAGGCAGGAAATTCAGGGTAAGTAAAACATCTTTTATATAAAATTTTTCTTCCGTATTTTCATTATTGATGATGGTAAGCTTGTAATAAACTATTTTGTTTGAGGTAAATGAATTAATTGAATTATCGGTGAAAACATATCTTTTTTTGGCATCATTACCCGGTAGTGGAAAAACTTCACCGATTTTTGAAAAATTTATTCCGTCTTCCGATTTACTGATTTCATATTTTAGAATTTTGTTTTCGTTAAGCGCTAACCAATAAAGTACAATTTCTTGCCGGTTATTTTTAAAAGCATTAAAGGCAAGAATATCCACGGGCAGTATGGCCGAACATTGGCAGCCGCTTTGAATGGTCATGGTGTAGGTAACGATTTCATCGCTGCGGTTGGCCGTAAGGCCCACAAACATGGTTCCTCCGGTTTGAGCGTAATTAACAACAATTCCCGAATT